>Ga0074195_1002071_pt1 | contig 24245 bp, 19 predicted proteins | sample EPASupsiteHSE623_FD_64525 | JGI IMG/M metagenome (GOLD analysis project Ga0074195, IMG submission 64525) | Bioremediated contaminated groundwater from EPA Superfund site, New Mexico - Sample HSE6-23 | ecosystem: Environmental > Aquatic > Deep subsurface > Groundwater > Contaminated ... | reverse complement strand
ATAATTCGGTATGCATGTTCATTTTATTAAGGAGCACAAAGGTATAGAAAAATACAATAAGCACGAAATACGAGTCTCGAAGGAAAAACTGTTTGAAGTCGGAAGAAGAGCTGGACTTGTATACCGTGCATTGCATCATGCAATTTTGTGTTTTTGACCTTACCTTCCAATACCTTTCTGCAATACCGTTTACATGCCTTGATGATATTTATACAAAGTGAGAAACCTGTTTCACCATTTTGCCGCAGGTTGTGTGTGTTTGCTGCCGTAATTTTGTTTTAAACTTAAATCAGAAAACTATGAAAAACTTATTTTTAATCCTGTTGTTGCTTTCGGTATTTATCAGCACGCAGGCTCAGTATTACCTTAAAAAGGATTACATTGAAATTCAGCAAAAAGATGAGAAAATCAACTCGGTTACATATAAGAACCTAAAGATCATCCCTCTTTTTGCAGGAACTTCATTTATAGCAGCCAATAACGATGTTGGTAAATATAAAACACTTAATGAGGTTCTTGGAAACGGAAAGGTTGAAATTAAGGAAACAGGTGCAGCGGGTAACAGGCAGAACAGTAATATAAATTCGAATGAGCCGGTTCAGCAGGCAGAAAATAATCTAAGTTCAAACAGCGGAAATGTAAACCAACTTATGATTAGGAATCTTACTAATGATACAATTTTTATAATGGGTGGTGAACTTGTGCAGGGAGGAAAACAAGACAGAGTAGTGGGCGAAAATTTTCTTTTACCCCCCGGAAAAGAATTTGTGCCACTTCCTGTTTTTTGTGTTGAGCATGGGCGGTGGACTTATAAGGAGGACAACAGGTCGGGATTTAATAAGTATAACTCTTTTACTGCAAATTCAGTCCGCAGCAAAGCAGTTAAGAACAGTGACCAGTCTGCTGTATGGGCACAGGTAAGTGAGGTAACAACAGCAAATAAAGCCGACACATCTACAGGATCTTTTAACTCTCTTTATAATAACGAAAAGTTCATGGGCGAAATGAAGGAATACAAAGATTATTTTATTTCTGCACTTGGAGACATGAATGGTTGTATCGGATTTGTCGGAATAAGCGGCGACCGTGTTGTGGGTTGCGATATATTTGCTACTACAGAGCTTTTTAAAAAGGAGTTTGTTAACCTACTATCGGCCTATATAACTGAAGCAATCACTGAAAACAAAACCCCAACCCTGAGTGATTCAAAGGTGAATGAGTATCTGCAATCTTTTCTAATAGAAAGTACTGAGCAGGATAAGCTAATAAACGAAAAAGGAAAGTCATTTGAGTACGAAGGAAAGAGGCTACACATTGCAACGTTCTGATAAATTGTTTCAGATCTTGATGCCAAGAATCGTGATATCATCTATCTGTTGTATCTTTCCTTTCCAGTCGAGGTGTGTTTTTTCAAGTTTAACTTTTTGGTCTTTCATCGGAAGGTCGTTCATTGAAATAAGAAGTTTCTTCAGAGGTTCCCGCTTGAATTTCTTCTCGCCAGGTCCGCCGAACTGATCAACATAACCGTCGCTCAACAGATAGAGTGAGTCGCCCTTCTCCAGTTGAAGTGTAAGCATTTTGAACTCATCCATACGCTCGTAAACACCAATAGGCATTTTGTCTCCTTTAAGTTCAATGAGTTTGCAGTTTTCATTCTGTATACCAGAGTCTGTTACGTTATTGTTCAAGGAAGACTTATTACAGCGAATTAAATACAGGAAGCTATTTGCACCAGCAAATTGTAGTTCCATCGTGTCGAGGTTCAGGGCACACAACGCAATATCCATTCCATCTCGAATACGTCCGGACCTGTAACGGTCATCGCTAATGTTCTTTTGACCCAGTGCCTGAATTGTACTTTCGCGCAGATAATTCAGAATAACATCAGGCTGGGTTTGCTTTTCGTGCTGAACGATCTCGTTAAGGAATGAAATACCCAGCATACTCATAAATGCACCCGGAACTCCATGTCCGGTACAGTCGGCAACGCAGAAAATTAATTTATTATCCTGTTTTATCGACCAGTAAAAATCGCCCGAAACCAGATCAAGAGGCATGTAAATAATAAAGCTGTCTTCGAAGTTGTCGGTCAAAGATTTTATTGTTGAAAGTACAGCCTCCTGAATTCTTTTTGCATATCTGATACTATCTGTAAGTTCAAGGTGTATATGTTCTATTTCGCCTTTCTGATAATACAGCATATCACGCTGACTTTCAATTTCCTGTTTTTGAGATTTGATCTCCTCGTTTTGTTCTGCAAGGAGGAAGTTCGCTTTCTTTTTCTGTCTGTTTTGTCTTATAAGGCTTATCAGCAATAACAGCAGCAGTAAAAGACCAGCACCTGCCCCGGCAATCATAAACCTCTGCATCCTTACCTGATTCTGACTGTTGGTAAGCTTCTGAGCGTTCAGTTGATTCTGAATATTTAGGTAATCGATTTCCTTCTGTTTCTTTGCGGCCTCGTACCTTGCAAGTAACCTCTGCCTCTGAATCTCATCTCTCAGAACATCAAGTTCGTTTCCTTTTTCGAAAAGATTTGCATAATACGGAGAGCTTTCGTTAATCTGGTCGGTATCCTGTCTGCGGGTTATAAGATGTTTTGTGTCGGCATACAGCTTATAGTATTTTATTGCCTGGGCACAATCGTTGGTCTTTGAGTAAATTTCGGCAAGAGCACCGTAATTCTCATAAATCACATCGGTATTACCGGATGCAATTGCAAATTTCTCGCTTTTAATGTAGTATTCAATTGCTTTCTTATAGTCACCTGTCTTTTTAAAAACGTTGGCAATGTTATGCAGAGAAACAGCAATGCCGGCTTTGTAATCAATACGGTTCTTGGCCATTATTGACCTGTTATAATACTGAAGTGCCATGTTGTAATCATGAGCTTCGTATCTGACGTTACCAATATTATTAAGTGACATTGAAAACTCTTTCGTGTTACCTTTTGCCTCTGCATTTGTTATCGACATGTTGTAGTATTTCAGAGCTTCATCCATATTGTTTAATTCAAAATGGATTACTCCTACTGTGTTGTAAAGCGAAGACAGGTCTGAGTTTTTGTCAGATAATTCGAGCGTCTGAAGATATTTTGAAAGAGCCTGATCGAGATCACCTGATTGATAACTTGCATCAGCAGACTTTAGAATTGTGCTGTTTGCCTTTTCATTATTCCCGACTTTAAGATACAACGAATTAGACCTTGCGTACCAGTCGGAAGCTGTAGTATACCGGTACATGGAAAAGTAAATGTCTGCCATAGATTCGGCTACAGCAGCCTGATCGGAATAAAGACCTTCCATTCCGAACATGTCGTACGATCTTCGGAAATTTTCGAGAGCTTCGTCGTAAAGGCCGTTGTTGAAAGCCTCTATCCCCATGGCAATATGAACACGGGCGACGTTAGTAGAGTCTCCGCTGTTTGTGTATTTATCAAGAAGATTTGTAAGATATTCGCTTTTTTCTTCTGTTGTCTTTTTTTCGTCAACTGATACTGAATGCGCTGAAACATTATTTATTCCTGAGTTTTTTGAGTAAGTGTTGTCATTAACAACGCTATTGCTTTCGTTGTTATTGTTTCCTGATGTTGAACCTGTATTATTGCTTGTATTGTTGGCGTTTAAATCATCATTATTATTATCAGAAATCATTTCACCATCTGTAGCATCCTTTTCAGATTTATTATACAATGCAGGATTTTCGGCAAGAAGGCTTTCAATCTGGCTTATCTTGTCCTTGGGATATTGCTCGAGAGGTTTGTAAATAAGAGATTTCTGATAATAGCTTTTTGATATTTTATAATTCTGTTTATCAAAATTCTTGTCGCCGCTCCTGATATGAGCGGAATATGTTTTGTCTATACCGGCCTGTTTCAGCAGGATTGCTCTTATATTTTCGATTTGACTCTTTGGATACTTCTCATCAGGCATAAGCGAAAGAGCATTCTGATATTCCAGTATTGCATCTTCGTTCCATTCATCTTCAAACAATTGGTCGGCCTGTTTAATTGAATTATCGTAAGCCTGTTTCTTCATTTTTTTCTGAGCAGCAATTATCTTTTCTACCTCCTTGGCCATTGCTGCAGAATACTGTTCGTCGTATGTAAAGTCACCTTCGTAGTCACTGTAGCTGAATTTTGCAACGGGTTCTTTAAGTGGGCTGACATCAAGTCCTTTAAAATCTTCGAATAGTACAATGTCGAGAGGCAATGCGAAGAGTCCGTATTTTAGCTCGTCATCCCCTATTGCTTCGGTTGAAACTTCAATTCTTTTTGAAACAAATCCATGCTTTGAATAGACAAGAGTATATACTATTCCTTTTTCAAGGGTAAGTTCATAGCTCCCGGAATAGTTGGTGATTACATATTTTACAGTTTTGTTTCCTGTGGTTATATCTACTCTTGCCATTGGGAGAGCTCCCTTGTTCAAAGATGTAACCTTTCCTTTTATAGTAATTGTGTGTAGTCTGGTCTGTGCTGTAACCAGTAACGGAATAAATAATATCACGATTAACCAGAGTCGCATCATTATAAAATGAAATGAATGTGCAATATACGTTTTTTTTTAATAATACAAATGCTTCTTCACTTTGTTAACGAAGAATGTCTGTATATTAAAGTTATAGTTATACTCTTACCCCCATTATTGTAATATCATCAACCTGTTCATTCTTGCTTTTCCATTTTAAATACTCTATCTCAATATCATGTTTCTGATCATTCATAGAGTGTGAATATATACGGCAAAGCAGTTCTTTAAATCTTGATGATTTGAACTTCTTCTTATCAGGTCCACCGAACTGGTCTATAAGTCCATCGCTGAAAAGGTAAATACAATCGCCTTTTTTTAGTTTGATTTTATTTGATGTAAATGCGTCCATTCGTTCGTGTATGCCTATAGGCATTTTGTCTCCCTTAATCTCTATCAGTTCCGGGTTTTGGGTTTCGTGCTTCGTGTTTACTTCACCCGGAATCCGGAATCCGGAACCAGTAACTATATAAAGCGGACTATTGGCTCCTGCAAACTCAAGTTCCATTTTTTTTGAGCTAAGGCAGCAAAGTGCAATGTCCATTCCATCCCTATGTTCACCCGACATTCCTTGTTGTTTAAGAGCTTTAATTATCTCTTTTCTTAATTTGTCAAGAATATCGTTTGCTGATTTATATTTATTGCTTTGCACAATCTCATTTAACAAAGCAGTACCAAGAACGCTCATAATAGCACCAGGAACGCCATGACCTGTACAGTCAGCAACAGCAAAATATTTTTTATCTCCCGAATATGCAACCCAATAAAAATCTCCCGATATAATATCCTTTGGCTGGTAGAAAATAAAACTATCAGGCAACACGGAAAATACTGTATTTTTATGAGGAAGGATTGTTTTTTGTATACCTCTTGCATAATGTATACTTTGAGTAATCTCATTATTTTTTTCCTGAATGATCTGCTTTTGTTCCTCGCTTTCTGTTATATCGTCAAGAATTATCATTGCCATTGTCTCTGTCATATACCTGATTGGCTTTGTGCTGTATAGAAAGTGCTTCTTAACCTGATTATCACCTATCACAAAATCCCTTGTAAGAATCTTACGTTTTACAGATTTATTGTTAAAAACACAGTTGTTAAAAGAGTTTCTTAAATTGCAGCTTTTACAGTGCGAAGTAGCGCCACAAGACACGGATTCTTCGAATGTAAATGCACATCCAATAACATCACCACAGAGGTTCCCGATAATTTCATTCGGTGTTTTTTTAAAAACTGTCTCAAAAGTGCTGTTTACAGTCTGAATTTGGTACTCCTTATCTATCAGAAAAACAGCTGATGTAATATTTTCAAATAAAATATTCAGGAATTCGTTAGATTCCTTAAGATCTTTTATACTTAGGCTCATTTTCTATAAAAAATGCAATATATGAAAATATAAAGCAAGTGTGGAGTTTCATTTCTGTATTTTTTTTTGAGATTAATGAGTTAATTAATGTTAGACATTAGAAATATTATAATATTCATTATTACCTTTGAAAAAAAAACTTGTAAAAAATGACAGAATTATTCATTCTCTGGTACCCCGACCCTGAGTTTATAAATATCGGAGGTTTCGGAATCAGATGGTATGGTTTGCTTTTTGCGCTTGGATTTGTATTCGGTTATTACATAATGAAAAAGATCTTTACAATCGAGAATATTCCCGCAAAGGTTCTGGACAGTCTGACAATGTATATGATAATCGGAACTGTTGCCGGCGCAAGACTTGGTCACTGTTTTTTTTACGAGGCAGATTATTATCTGGCAAACCCTATTGAGGTGTTTTATCTCCGGCAGGGAGGTCTGGCAAGTCATGGTGCTGCAATTGGAATTATTGCATCTCTGATATTTTTTGCAATCAAACACAAAAAAAAGTTTCTGTGGATTGTTGATAGAATTGTGATTGTTGTTGCTCTTGCAGGAGCATTAATCCGAACGGGAAATCTGGTTAATTCTGAAATTTACGGAAAACCATCTGATACCGGAAGCGGATTTGTCTTTTTAAGCGATGCAAGATCATATATCGAGCAGACATTACCAGACAATGTAGTTGATGTCAGATTCGAAAAGCTTAATACAAACAGGTCGCCCGAAGGTTATTCTGTTCCTGTTAAATTGTATATAGACTATGACCTTGGCGAGAGGAGTAACAGTAAAGCTGAAGTCGAAAAGTCAATAAATGCAATATATAAAAGATACAGTGGGACAGAGCTAAACGAAAATGTGAATCTTTACAAAGCATCAGAAAAGAATGTTAAGCTCGACAGTAAAAATAATATCATAACTGCCGAGATCGTTGCCGAGGGAATCGTCAGACATCCTTCGCAGATTTACGAAATTGCTGCCTGTATTATTACATTTCTTGTACTGGCATGGCTCTATTTTAGAAAGAAGTCAGAGAACAGACCTGGATTGTTATTTGGGTTATTCATGATAATGATTTTTGGATTCAGAATAATTGTCGAGTCATACAAGGATGTTCAGGTGGCATTCGAAAAATCCATGACTATGAATATGGGGCAATGGCTTAGTATACCTTTTATTTTAGCCGGTATAGCACTTGTTGTTTATTCGTTATACTTCAATAAACAGAGAACATGAAAAAACTTTTGATTCTTCTTGCTATTTTCTGCCCTTTGCTTTTAGCTGCCCAGAAAAATATATCAGCCGGAAAGATTAAAGAAAATATATATTACCTTGCTTCCGACAGTTTAAAAGGCAGGGAAACCGGAACAGAAGGTCAGAGAATGGCTGCCGAGTATATTTCTGAAAAATTCAGAAGAGCAGGGCTTGTTCCTGCCGGAAATTGTAAGGAGAATCCTTATTTACAAAGGTTTAGTATTTACCGCCCTCAGAAAGCTTATGCTTTTATCAGCCCAGATACTGTAGTACCATCTAAAAGACTAAAAAGTACCGTTTTTATTAATGACAGTCTTAAAACTATTTATTTTGACGAGCTTTCGTACCGCAACGGACAGCACTTTCTTTACATATCTTCAAGTGAGTCCTTTGGTGAAAGGGTGAAGAAGATTATCAGAGCCGAGAAAATAAATGAAAAATATTCAACTCAGGATTCTCCTGCGGTATTAATTGAGGCAAAAGATTTAAAAGGATTGCCAATATTGGTTGAAAAGCTATACAAAGAAAATGGTATAAGCACTTTTCTTGTTAAGTTATCTGGAAAAAGACTCGAAAATGTATTGGTTGATTTTCCTGAAGACAGATTCCTTTATGGAAAGGAGAATGGAAAAATGTCGTTTTTTAATCTTGGAATGTTGCGTCCTCGAAAATCTAAGTTTCCTGCTGAGATATTTTCGATAGATGCATTTTGCAGGAACAATCCAGGTTGTGAGGTTATTATTGCCGGTTCACAGGTGATAAATGCCATTTTCCCTGACGAGAAAACAATTAACTCCGTTTTCAGATACTCTGCATATACTAACGGTTTGTGGGACTCTGTTGTAACTGAAAATGTAGCAGGACTTCTTGAAGGGAAAAGCAGAGAAGTTATTGTTACCGGTGCACATTACGATCATGTTGGAGCTAGGGGTACAAATATTTTCTATGGTGCCGATGATAATGCCTCCGGAACTTCTGCTGTAATTGAGATCGCAAACGAGATGTGCCAGAATGCAAAAGAAGGTAAATTGCCCGAAAAGTCTTTGATCTTTGTTGCTTTTACTGCCGAAGAAGAAGGCCTCATAGGATCTGAAGCCTTTATGCTGAATTTTCCATATGATGACAGAAATGTTGACATGATGGTAAATATGGATATGATTGGACGGAATGATAAGCGAAACGATACATTAACACATTATGTTTATTGCCTGGCTCTGGGAGGAAGGAAAATGAGGACAGCCAGAACTGTCCGTAATGCTTCTGAAGAAGTTTTACAGACAGAAATAGCCCGAAAACCTGATGTGGTAAACAGGCTTCTATATCGTTTTGGTTCCGATCATCATGGGTTTGTCAGAAGAGGAATACCTTCAGTCGTTTTCTTTACCGGACTGCATGATGATTATCACAAAACAACAGACACTCCGGATAAAATTTGGATATCGAACTGTACTCAGATCGCAAAGGTTGTTTGCAGGTCATTATACATTTTTGCAGGCGAAAAGAAATAGCTGAGGGAGCTAAAAAATTTGCGTCAGATACTTATTATTATTAAATTTACTTTATAATTATTTTGTGAGAACCTTTTTAATAATATTAATAATCTTGGTTTCAGGAAGCTTTTCATACTCTCAAAAAGGCTGGGGGGCTGGCGCCTGTGGTATTTATAACGCAAGCAGTGATATCGGCGGTATTGGGGCAAGAGTACTTATTCCTGTAAAATCAAAAATTTATGCAGTGCCATATGCTTATTACTACTTTTATCCGCGTGACTTTTCTGGAGGATTATCAGCAATGTGGCCTTTTTATAAATACGATGTATTTACATTTTATGGTGTTGCTTCTGCAACTTTCAGCGGGTCAGTTTCAGTAACAGTAAACGACTCTACAGTTAGCAAATCATCAGAAAAAAAAGCTGACAGTGAATTAGGAGCAGGAGTTCTTATTGGAGATGGCTGCATTAAAGGGCTTTTTGAACCAAGATATGCTGTGGTAAACAATGTTTTCACTATCAGGGCAGGGTTTGTGTATTTTTTCAAATGTAAATCGAAACATAACGCCAGAACTGTAAAAAAAAGGTGGCAACCGGGCGACTACAGCAATACCCGACAACGCACTTATTGCCCTGCATTTGACTAAGTTAATTTATTCCTGAAGCTTTTGTAACGCTAGCCAGACTGTCGTTTTTAATTATTGCTTTAATCCTTTCAATGCTTGAAAATGACTGCATTTTTTCAGGTTTTATCTCGGCTGCTTTTTTGTAAAAGTAAAGTGCGTAAAAATAACTTTTCTTCATCTCGAAACCACGGGCAATATTGAAACAAACATAAAAGTTTTCCGGCTCAAGTTTATAAGCTCCGGAAAGAAATAACAGTGCAGTATCTGGGTCATTTCTGAAAGTCATGTAAATATCTCCCAGATTATTCAGTACTCTGTAATTTTTAGGGTATAGTTTCCATGCACGTTTGTATAAAAGAATTATACTGTCCGATGATGATTTGTATTTTGTGACAGGAAAACCTTTCTGTAATCCAGCCACAACCCTGTCCATCATTTCACCGGCAAGAATTGTATTTGCCTGCACAGAATTCTCGGCATATCGTATATCGTTTCTGAAAATTCTAAGGCTGTCCTTCCATGTTGTATTTCTAACGATTGTTTTTCCTGCAAAAAACGACAATACTAAAACAAGTATAATTTTAAAAGACAAAGGAACGCTGCTGAATTTAGTGTCTCTTTTAATATTAAACGTGATAAAAAACAATGAACTGAGCATTACAGAAAAACCTACCGATGGGAAAAAAAGTAGTCTTTCACCAATTATTCCGTTAACCTTTTCGGGGATATTAGAAAACATAAAAAGACTTAATATCACAAAGCCGATCCCAAACGAAAGAACTGTCTTTTTCCTTACCCCATATAGAAAAATGATTGTAAGAGTTATAAGAAATATTATAGAAATAACTACAGGGAAAGAGACTACGGGTATTTCAGGAACTGAATAAAGCCCATAGTAAAATACAAGAGGATGAGGAAAAAACAGGATCTTAAAGTAAAACAGAAACGTTAGCAATACAAGACTTACCTTTGATGCCATGTTCTCGTTGAATCTCAAAGGATTTTCGAAATAACTCAGCTCAAGATCATCTTTGCTGAAAAGGAAGTATGTAAGTTTATAAAGTATAATTCCGCAGATCAGAAAAATAATACTAATCGTTACTATCCTTATATTTTGTTTTGTGAATATGTTTACTGTTTTGAATTTATATTTATACCACAGCAAAAGAGGAAGAACCATAAGTAAAGATAAAGCACTTTGCTTAGCAAGAAACGAAAGGATAAAAAAGATAACAGCAGAAAAGATATAAAAGATCTTTGCCCTCTCAATATATCTTTCAAAATGTTCAAGTGACAGTAAACCAAAAATCATCCACATCATTTCTTCCCTGTTTTTTAAACTGCATACAACTTCAGTGTGAACAGGGTGAAAAAACCATAAAAAAAATGCTGTCCATAAAAAAAGAAGACCAGCCCCCTGCTCAAGGTATCTTTTTAAGAATCTGAAAACCAGAATACCGCAAATCGCATAAAGTAATACGTTGATTAAGTGGTTTATAGGCAGGTTGTCGCCGAATATGGAATACTCGATCGCAAACATGGCTTTTGTAAGAGGTCGGTACCCGAAACTTGCAGATGGTCCTGAATAATACGGACTTGAGAATATCTCCGGAATGCCGCGTATGCCACTCTTTACCAGATCGTTATCTTTAAGAACAAAATTGTCATCCATTCCCCATCCGTTTAGCAATGTATTGCCATACAGCAATATAGCTAACATTAGGATAATGATAGGGATATTTTTGACTTTCATAGATAATTTTTGCAATATTATACTTATTTTTGAAAGTCTGGCAACCCTTTTTTATTAAATGCGTCTTAACATTAAAATTACCCAAAAATGAGAAAATTTATCATAATCCTCATATTAGCATTTGCAGGTTGGCAATTGGCTCAATCCCAAAATACAGTTCCTGCATTTCGTTTTATTTGGAATGAGTCAAATTACTTATTCTATGACACATACGATATTAAGCAATTGTCATTTGAATATTCATGTTCTGATAAAATAATTTCAGACGCTTCGACAAAATCAAATGTGATTGACAGAGTTGAGCTTTCAAATGGAAGAGGGATTATGTATTTTAAATCAAATCCTTTACCTTCAGAAATCAGGAAGTTTGCAGAAAAGGCTGGGTTTGCTGACATCTACGTAAATAATACAAGAATAATAACATCCACACTTTTAGACAAGACAGAGATAAGCAAGGAAGTTGATAAAGGCGCACCAAAAGTAGACCAGTTTGATTCCAAATTTAACAAACAGGGAACATACGAGAATATTAAGTTTAATATCGATTTTTATTCTTCCAAAATATACAGCATGAAGTTGACAGATTTTCCGTATTATCTATATTCAGGTTATATTGCTGAGTATACAGATCAGCTGAATTGCTACAGGTCGCAGTTACATAATTTCAATTCGAAATAATCGCATTATGAAAAAATACTCTCTCATTGTTGGATTAATGCTGGTAATAAATACCGGTATTTTTGCACAGAGCGGTTCTTCATGTATTATTGCTGAGCCCTTCTGCACAGGGGTTACATATGCATTTCCTATGGGTACAAACACAAATGCTGAGTCGGGTCCTAATTACGGATGTTTGATTTCTCAGCCGAACCCATACTGGTATTATCTGAAAATACTTGATCCGGGGAATATTACTATTCACCTTGAATCACCAACTGGAAATGACATTGACTTTGCCTGCTGGGGACCTTTCAGTAGTCCTACTGCTCCATGTGTGTCTCAGCTTACAGCTACTTGCAGTTCCTGTCCAAATAACACAACGCTTTCCTGGCCAAATTCCACTTATCCTGCAGGTAATCTGGTTGACTGTAGCTACGACCCTGCACCTGTTGAAGATGTCCATATTTCTAATGCCGTTACCGGCCAGTATTATTTACTACTTATTACCAATTATTCAAATGCTACCGGAAATATTGAATTCAGTCAGAGCAATGCAATAGGAACACCAGGTATAAATTATGGAACTACCGACTGCTCTATTGTTGTTCCTTGCGACATTACCAATGCAACTGTTACCGTTGGTGCTTGCAATGCAGCAACAAACACTTATTCAATTTCTGGAACCATTACATATAACGATGCTCCAACAACCGGGACTCTTGATGTAACCGTATCAGGAGGTGGAAGCCAGAATATTGCCGGTCCCTTCGGAACCACTTCAAATTATTCAATTACGGGTCTTGCATCAGATGGGGCTTCTCACACAATTACAATAGCATTTTCCGATTCACCATTCTGTACCTATACTTTAACATATACAGCGCCAAACCCTTGTTCTCTTTGTTTTGCAAATGCCGGAGCCGACTTCAGTGTTTGCGGGCTTACAACAACTTTGTCCGGAGTTCATGATGCCACTAATACAGCCGAATCATGGTCTTGTGCAGGCATTACAATTAATCAACCAAGTAATCCTAACACTTCTGTTACTGTCCCCTCTGCTGGAACTTATACCATTCGTTGGACAATTACCAATGCTGCAGGCCTTCCTTGTTATGACGATGTAAATGTAACTTTTACTGAAGTTCCCACATCCACATTTACTGCATCAAATCCTGCCTGCTTTACAAGTGCTTCAACAATTACGTATACCGGAAATGCACCTGCAGGGGCTACATACACCTGGAATTTCGATGGTGGTACAGCTTCTCCGGGTTCCGGTCAGGGCCCTCATTCAGTTACCTGGGCAACAGCAGGAACACATAATGTAACACTTACTGTGACTAATGGTGGATGTACTAGTACACAGACACCAGTTCCCGTTCTTGTACCAACTCAGCTGGCAGTTAATGTTTCAACAAGTAATGTTACGTGTGCATCTGGTTCTAACGGGGTTGCAAATGTTACTGTAAGCGGTGGAACAGCTCCAACTAACCTAACCTGGTCGAATACAACCGGACCACCATTTATTGCCGGAAACTATACTGTTACAGTTACTGATGCAAGTGGTTGTACATCAAGTTCACCATTTACCATCTCACAGCCAAACTCTATCACAATAATCCCCAACTCTACAAATGTTGCTTGCTATGGAGCCAGCTCGGGTTCAGCATGTGTAACTGTTTCTGGGGGTACTCCAACGTACTCTTATTGGTGGTCTAATGGAGGCACAAATAACTGTGTTAATAATGTTCCTGCAGGAAATTACACAGTTACAATAACTGATGCTAATATCTGCACAACGACAAATACAATAACAATTACCCAACCATCTTCATTTACTGCAACAACATTAACTCAGAATAACCCGGCCTGTCAGGGTGTATGTAACGGTTCTGCAGCTGTTCAGGCTTCTGGTGGTGTCCCTCCGTACACATATTTGTGGCCCGGTGGTGCTACTACATCTTCAGCAAGCGGATTGTGTTCGGGAGCTTATACAGTGACAATTACCGACAGTCAGGGTTGTACTGCTACAACTAACGTCACCCTTACAGATCCTCCTGGTGTTACTGCTACTATTACCAGTACAACTAACATTTCTTGTTTTGGAGTTTGCAACGGATATGCTACTGCATCTGGTTCCGGTGGAGCTACAGGAGCATATGGATATTTCTGGACCGGTGGTTCAAACAGTGCAACAGCATCTGGTCTTTGCGCCGGAACATATACAGTAACTGTGTCTGATGTTAACGGATGTTCATCGTCTGCTACAGCAATTATTACAGAGCCTACCGAAGTTGATCTTTCTGTGACAAATCAGGTTGGTGTGCTTTGTTTTGGCGATTGCAATGGGTCAGGAACTGTTTCGGCAATTGGTGGAACTCCTCCTTACCTGTATTACTGGGGAGTAAGTGCATTTACACAACCTACAAATCCTAATCTGTGTGCAGGAAGTCATTTCGTTACAGTAACAGACGCAAACGGATGTACTGATAATGAAATGGTAGTAATATCAGGTCCAACTGAACTTGTAATACAGAATATTACTACCACATCTTGTACATGCAATGGCTTAAGTGACGGTACTGTTACTGTCACAATTCAGGGTGGTCTTGGTTCTTTCAATTATCAGCTTGGTTCATATTCAAATCCATCAGGTGCATTTTCAAATACTTTCACGGGTCTTTCTGCAGGAAATTATGGAATTACAGTTACTGATGCAAACGGATGTACAAAGGTTGGTTCGGTTACTGTAACTCAGCCAAACCCTATTACTATAGCTTCAACTCCAAACTTTACTTTATGTAATGGCCAGGTCGGGTTTATCCAGACAACAGTTGCCGGTGGGTCTCAGCCTTATACTTATTACTGGAACGGAACTCCTGGTTCAAGTATACTTCAGGTTAACCCCTCAGCCCAGATGACTTATAATGTTCAGGTCTCCGATGTAAACGGATGTACGAGTAACGTTGCTTCAACTGTTGTTAGTGTCACACCACCTGTACAACTTGAGGTTTTTGCTTCCCCTGCTGCAGTTTGCCCTGGAGATCCCGTAATGCTAAATGTGAGCATAACACAGGGAGCTGGTGAACCTTACATTATAAGGTACAATAACCAGATAGTTGTTCCACCCTACACCGTATATCCTTCTCAGACAGGCTATTATGAGTTAACTGTGGAAGATAACTGCGGTTCTGTAGCAAGCGATACAGTATTAGTTACGGTTTACCCTGTTCCTGTTGTAACATTCACAGCTGATACCAACAGGGGTTGTCAGCCGCTCGAAGTACATTTCAGCCAGTTTAGCAGCGTCCCCGGAATGATGTATGTTTGGAATTTTGGTGACGGCAGTTATGACCAGATATCCTACGACGTTAATCCAACTCATAAATTCCGTGTGCCCGGTGTCTTCGATGTTTCACTAACAGTTACAAGTATTAACGGTTGCGTTACCACTACAACGGTACCTCAGATGATAACTGTATATCCTAAACCAGATTCAAGATTCGATGCCGATCCGCAGATCGTAAGCATAATTAAACCACAGATACAGTTCATTAATCTTTCTACAGGTGCTGACTGGTATATCTGGCACTTCGGAGACGGTGACAGTGCATCAATTGCTAATCCAGCTCATCTTTATAATAGTATTAATACGTTTAATGTGACACTTATTGCGATAACAAGTAAGGGTTGTAAGGACACATCAAGTCTTACTGTTACAGTTCGTGATGAGTATACTTTCTATGCACCATCAGCAATCTCGCCCATTAATGACATGGTGAACGACATTTTCTTCGTGCTTGGTCATGGAATAGACGTTACACAGTTCTACCTTGCAATTTACGACAGGTGGGGTCAGATAATGTTCGAGACAAATCAGTATAATCCTTTAAATCCTGAGCAGTACGGATGGCGCGGAACTTCTCTGAGCAAGGAAATGGCTCCTATAGGTACATATACATGGATTTGTAAATTTAACGACGGAATGAATATCCTTCATGAAAAAGCAGGAACTGTAACGCTTATAAGATAGATACAGACCTCCTTTAAGTGAAAAAAAAGGAAATAAGAAATATGGAATGCCCTGGTCAATATGACCGGGGCATCTGTTTTAATGAGTCAAAATTATTTAATTTCAAAATAAATAAAATGTTCCGAATATGAATAAACGGTTGTTTAAAACCCGTTCAGAGTTCAGGAAATGGCTCGAAAAGAATCATGAAAAGGAAACTGAGATATGGCTGATCTTTTATAAAGTCAAGTCCGGTAAGTTATCTGTTAAGTATCATGAAGCTGTAGAGGAAGCATTGTGCTTTGGCTGGATAGATTCTGTTGTAAGACGAATAGATGACGAAAAACATATGCAAAGGTATAGCCCAAGAAAGCCCAGGAGTGTCTGGGCTGAATCGAACAAGAAAAGAGTGGCTGATCTTATTAAAAGAGGTAAGATGAGAGAGTCGGGAATTAAAATGGTAGAGATTGCAAAGAAAAACGGAATGTGGGACAAAATTAATGAGGTCGATTTAAACACAGAGGTTCCTGCAGAGCTTGAAACTGCTTTTAAAACTAACAGTAAAGCGAAAGCATTGTTCGGTAAACTATCTCCATCAAGAAGGAAGCAGTTCATCTGGTGGATAAGGTCTGCAAAGCGTAATGAAACTATTGAAAAAAGAGTTAAAGAAACATTAAGGTTGCTTGAAGAAAACAAATCACCGGGAATTTAATAATACTAAGCCGTGTTTAAGCAAACAAAACAAGTAGCACTTACAAAAAATTAATATCTTTGTAAAAACAAACCGGTATAAAAGTGAAGCAAAAAAAGATAGGATTTCAGTATTGCGAATACAAAAACAGTGAGCTGAAAAAAAGTGATAAGGAACTTGTAAAAATTGCTCTTGAAGCCGCTCGGTCTGCATACGCTCCTTACAGTGGATTTTGTGTTGGTGCTGCCGCCAGGCTCGAAAGCGGTGAGATTGTTACAGGAAATAATCAGGAAAATGCTGCATATCCTTCCGGGTTATGTGCCGAAAGAGTTGCCCTGTTTAACATACAATCGCAGAACTCAGATAATACAGTAAGCGAGATGGTGGTAACTGCAATTCACAAAGGAAAGCAGACAAAAGAGCCGGTTTATCCCTGCGGTGCCTGCAGGCAGGTTATGATTGAGCATGAGATGAGGCATAAAAAACCATTAAGGCTTTTATTCGCAGGTACTGATTGTGTAATTGAGGTTAAATCGGCTTCAATACTACTTCCATTAAACTTTACAGGTAAAATCCTGAGAAAATAATTATCATGCCCGGAGTAAGAAAGAAAAAAATAGAGCTTCCGGAACCGGGTGATTTCAGTATACTAGGAATTGCATCTAACGAAAAACCTTTCAGTGTATGCTGGGAACTTAACAGAATACTTAATTCCGGTCTTACACTTGGAGAGCCTGTTATTAAACAGCGCAAAGAGCTTGGAGATAAGCCGTCGTTTATGACTTTCCGTTCGGAAGATGACAATGGAAACCGGCTTATGCTTATCGAAAATGTTTCAGCTAATGGTTATTTTGCTGATAACTGGCAGATGTTTCGATATATTCTTATTGCCGAAGGGAACAACCCTTCCGAAAGAATCAAAAAGATCATAACTGAATTGAAAACATCAGCTATGATAATGTTGTGTGCTGAAATAACTCTGAAAACAAAACAGGAAATTTCTTTTTTTAAATCATACCTTGTATGAATATATCACTACTGAAAAAGATCAGCGAAACTCCGGGTGTATCAGGCTTCGAGTCACCTATCCGTGAATTTCTTAAAAAAGAACTATCCCGGTATGCCGATAAATGTTCAACCGACAAACTTGGAAATCTTATTTTTTTCAGAAAAGGAAGGAAAAATAAGAAACTTATGGTTGCTGCCCATATGGATGAGATCGGTTTTATTGTAAGACATATTGATGATCAGGGATTTGTCCGTTTTCTTCCGCTTGGAGGTTTCGATCCTAAGACACTTACAGCTCAAAGAGTGGTTATTCACGGGAAAAAAGATGTATTTGGAGTGATGGGGACTAAACCAGTTCACCTGATGAAAGGTGATGAAAGAAACAAACCTGTTGAAATCGAAAGTTATTTTATCGATACTGGAATGTCCAAAAAAGAGCTGGAAAAGATAATAGAGGTAGGTAATCCCGTGAGCCGCTACCAGCCTCTTATAGAAATGGGAGATTGTATCAACGGAAAATCGCTTGATAACAGGATCTCGGTTTTTATTCTTGCCGAGGTAATGCAGGAGATTTATAAAAAGGAACTCCCTTTAGACCTTTATTTAGTTTTTACCGTACAGGAAGAATTGGGACTTAGAGGTGCACAGGTCGCTACTATGGGCATTAATCCTGATTTTGCGATTGCTATTGATACTACCATAGCATGGGATACTCCGGGCTCATCTGCTCACGAGTCTGTTTCAAAACTTGGGAATGGCATAGCTGTAAAAATAATGGACGGCTCTGTAGTTTCTGATATGAGAATGATCAACTACATGCGAGACATTGCAAAGAAAAGTAAAATCAAATGGCAAAGCGAAATGCTTCCGGCAGGTGGAACCGATACCGGATATATGCAGAGGATGACTGCTTATGGTTCTGTTGCAGGAGCAGTTTCGGTACCTACCAGACATATTCATTCTGTAGTTGAGTCGTGTAATCGCGAGGATGTTGAGGCCGGAATAAAATTACTTGGACGCTGTATCCTTCAGATGGATAAATATAATTGGGAATTATAGAAACAGTCCGGATATCATAGTTAATTGTTCTTTGTCTGCTTTTTTTTGTCTGTCAGAACAAATACTATCATTAACACGGTAGCTAGCAATGCCATTGCCGCACCAAAATAAAAAGGAGCATTAGAGTTAACATTATCGTAAAGCATTCCTGCGATCAGACTTGCAGGTAAAAGCGTTATGCCAAGAACGGCATGGTAGATTCCGAACCCTGTACCTTTCATATCACGGCTTACTATATCCGAAACCATAGCTTTCTGGCAGCTGTCAGTTAATGCGCTGTATAGTCCGTACATTATAAAAAGGACAATAAAAACATTTATATTGTTGTACTTGCCGAAAAAGAAATAAACAACAGAATAAATAAGATATCCCAGTATTATTAGCTTCTCGCGCCCAATCTTGTCGGAGTATTTACCAATCGGCATAGCAAAAAAAACAGACACAACATTAAACAGCATGTATAAAAAAGGAATATACGATTCGTTGATACCCGTTTCAGTTGTCTTTACAAGCAACAATGCGTCCGCGGAATTACCAAGTGTAAAGACAAAAATTACAATTAGAAAAAAATAGAATTTCTTTGGTAATTGTTTTAGTGATGGTTTTGCTTTTGTTTCACACTTTACATCTTTAGCTTCTCTTATAAAAGCTATTATAGTAATTACTCCGAGTACTGCAGGAATAGTTGCTAGAATAAAAATAAGTGAATAATCAAAAGGGATAAAGAATAGTATCAGAAATGCAGCAAGCGGCCCCAGTATTGCTCCGCTGTTGTCCATAGCCTTATGGAACCCGAAGTTTTTTCCCGCCTCATTCTTATTTATCGACCCGCAGATCAGGCTGTCGCGAGGTGCTGTCCTTATACCTTTTCCTACTCTTTCAACAAAACGTAGCATTAATATTTGTACCGGAAGCCAAGTAAATGCATATACAGGAGTAATTATTGCAGTTATTCCATAACCGATTATCATGAAGGGTTTGTTCTTTCCAATCCTGTCGCTCCAGTATCCCGACAAAGCCTTTAAAAGAGAGGCCGTACTTTCTGCAATACCTTCAATTAGAGATATTGCAGTTTTTGAGGCCCCTATTGAAAGAAGAAAAAGAGGCATAACACTGTATACCATCTTTACCGACGTATCTGTAAAGAAACTTGTAAGTCCTGTGTAGAAGACATTTCTTTCGAGACCGAAAATAGTTTTCTTTTTCATTAAGCCTTTTGCTACTTAATATCCGGCTCAAAAAATATCCATTGGATTTCCGGAAACGCTTTTTTGAGCTCAGCTTCGCATGTGTTAATATTTTCAATAAGCTTTTCAGCAGAATTGTTCTCATTCATCTTTGCTTTAACAGCCAACATAACATTAGATCCCAATTGTATAGTAACAATATCGAGGATTTTTTCAACCTCTGGTCTTTTTTCAAGAAAATCCCTGATCCCATTCCTTACCTCTTTTGATGCGCTCTGTCCTATAAGCAGGCTCTTTACTTTTATTGCAAGGAAAATTGAGATCACCACCAGCAATGCGCCAATCATAATGCTTCCCAGGGCATCGTATATTGGATTTCCTGTTACTGCTGAAAGTATCACTGCGACAAGCGCAAACGCTAGCCCAAGTAATGCTGCTATATCCTCTCCCAATACTACTACAAGTTCGCTCTGTCTTGTATTTTTTACCCAACTTAATATATTTTCGTTGTGTCTGAGCTTTCTGATCTGTACAAGACATCCGTACAGCGATGCAGCCTCAAGAACCATACTAACTGAAAGAACAACAATCGCTATCATTGGACTCTTAAGCCCTTCGTGTGAACTTAACTTATGCACCCCTTCGTATATCGAAAATAATCCCCCCATGCTGAATAGGATAAGGGAAACCACAAACGACCAGAAGTAAATTTCTTTTCCGTGTCCAAGAGGATGGTCGGTATCAGGTTTCTTTTTTGATGTTCTTAAACCCAGAAACAATAGTCCCTGATTACCACAATCTGCAAATGAATGTATCGACTCGGCAAGCATTGCCCCAGATCCGGTTATTACTGCAGCAACAGTTTTTGTAAGGGCAATGCCAAAATTAGCAAGAAGAGCAAAAAGTATGGATTTAACAGAGGCGTTCTGGTTTGACATTCTTTATTATTTTATTTTGGCAAGAATTACAAAGATAATGATGAAAAAACGAGGTAAAAGAAGGTTCAAAAATACTAAGAATATTTTTACTTAACACCTGAGACAATTCATCTGTTAAAATATTTACTGGCATTTTATTGTCATGGTTTAATGTCGTGGCAGCGGGGCAATGGTTCCCGACCAGCGCAAAGGAATTTGGTCTGTGCCCATAGTTCTTGCGGGGCTGCTTGCGCTTAAGCTTTTTACCTCAGGCAGTATTTTGCTGATGTGAAGTTGAAAAGGCTAATGGCTTTTAGCATTTGGCTAACTTATACCTGAGTCAATGGCTCATGGCCAAAATCAGACAGCCAATATTGATCTTTACCAAAAGCCCGTGACATACAACCAGTACCTCGGCCAGTACATGTAATGGGGATATTAACTTTTAATAATAATTATACATGATTATTCGACGGATTTTACCACCTTTGTATTATGAAATACGGAGCAAAAGCATACTTGAAGTACAAGCTTTTTTCCCGCCATGCCTGCGGACACGGCATTCATTCTCCATTTGTATATGAGCTTATAACCAAGGTATTTCGTGCTAAAGGCAACAAAAAGGACATTGAACTTGCCGGAGCCATTTACCGTGTAATGATCTCGGACAAAAGGATAATAAAAAGAATGGCAATGGGGGTTAACGGAAAAGCCGAAGAAATAAAAGCGGGTACTTTTGTCAGGCGAAGCTCAGTGACACCCGGATATGGAAAACTTTTGTACAATCTGGTTAACTTTTATAAGCCTTCAACAATTCTTGAACTAGGCACAGCCGCAGGGATTTCATCAGTATACATGGCACTAGGGAACCCGATGGCTAAACTTGTTACAATTGAAGGATGTCGCGAAACAGCTACCATTGCACAGGAGAATTTTAACAGAACCGGAATTAGGAATGGAACTGTTGTCAATGCAACATTCGACGAAGTTTTGCCACTGGTTTTCTTTGACCTGCGCAGCATAGACCTTGCATTTTTCGATGGCAATCACAGCTACGATGCAACCTTATCATACTTCGGGAGATGTCTTCCATATGCAAACGATAAATCAGTTTTTATTTTTGATGATATACACTGGTCGGAGGAGATGGAAAAGGCATGGGAGGAGATAAAGTCCAGCGAAAAAGTAACTTTATCAGTAGACCTGTTTAGAATGGGAATTGTTTTTTTTAGATCAGGTATTGAAAAACAGCACTTCGTTATAAGATATTAGATGAAACAGGAAGTAATAAACATCAATAATCTTTCGAAATTTTATTTCGTCGGAACCGAAACGGTAAAAGCGTTAAGGGGCGTTGATCTTACAATTTACAGAGGCGAATATGTCGCTATTATGGGACCATCAGGTTCGGGAAAATCAACTCTCATGAACCTTATCGGATGCCTCGATACTCCTACTTCAGGTAAGTATTTCCTGAATGGTAAAAATGTAAGTGAACTTTCAGATAACGATCTTGCTGGAATTAGGAATAAAGAGATCGGCTTTGTGTTTCAAACATTCAACCTAATGCCTCGATACACAAGCCTTGAAAATGTAATGTTACCATTGATTTATGCAGGCCTAAGGAAAAACGAAAGACAGGTCCGGGCAAATGAAGTTCTTGGGAATGTAGGGCTGGGAGACAGAACACATCATAAGCCGAATGAATTGTCGGGCGGTCAGAGGCAAAGGGTTGCTATTGCCAGAGCTATGGTAAACAACCCTTCAATTATTCTTGCCGATGAGCCTACAGGAAATCTTGACAGCAAAACATCTCTCGAAATAATGAGGCTTTTAAGTGATATACATTCAAAAGGAAATACTATAATTCTTGTTACACACGAAGAGGATATTGCTCTTTATGCGCACAGGATAATCAGACTCAGGGATGGTGTAATTGAATCGGATCAGGTTAACACACGAATTAATACTGAATTTGTATGAAAATCTATACAAGATCAGGAGACAAGGGAAAGACCTCTCTGATAGGAGGTAAAAGAGTCGAAAAATCCGATCTCCGTGTAGAAGCATACGGAACAGTGGACGAACTTATGTCTCATCTTGCTGTTGTCCGTGACAATACAACCGATAAGGCATTGCAGGATAATATAATCACCATTCAGAACAAGTTGATGACAATCGCTTCACATCTGGCATCGGGCGACAAGGATGCTCTTTCTGCAATGCCTCAGATTTTAAATCAAGATATAAAACTTCTGGAAGAGATGATAGATAAAATGGATGAAGAGATACCAGAACTCTCACATTTTATCTTACCCGGTGGGCATCCTTTGTCATCGCTTATCCATGTGTCACGCGCTGTATGCAGGAGAGCTGAAAGAAATATGATGAGAGTGAAGGATTTTTCGAACGATTGTCCTTTGTCGGTCACGTATGTGAACAGACTTTCTGATTATCTTTTTACTTTAGCAAGATTTGTGCTTTTTCGCTCAGGTGGATTCGAGACTCCCTGGACAAAATAAGCTGATACGGTTGTATAACTGTATTTTGTATCAAAAAATTATTACATTTGTTCCTTAATCAAATAACATGTCACGCATATCGTTTGTAATACCTGTATTAAATGAAGAGAAGAATATTCCCTACATTTACGGTCTTATTGACGACGCTGTAAAAAAATGCGATGGCATAGAGTGTGAGTGGGTGTTTGTAAACGATGGAAGTACCGATGCCACTCCTTTTGTACTTATAGATCTTTGCAACAGCGATAAAAGAGTGAAGTCTATACAACTCACCAGAAATTTCGGTCATCAGGCTGCAATAACGGCTGGGCTTGATTATGCTACCGGCGATGCAATAATTACAATGGACTGTGACGGACAGGACCCTCCTGCAATAATTCCCGATTTAATCAAGAGATGGCAGGAAGGTAACAAGATCGTATATGCACGGCGCCTTACACGAAAGGATCCCTTTCTTAAACGTATAACTGCCAGAATGTACTATTCGCTCCTTTATAAATTCTCAGAGGTCAAGGTTCCTGGCAACATAGGCGATTTCAGGTTGATAGACAGGAGCGTTATGGACTACCTTTCGAAAATGCGTGAAAAATCAAGATACTTAAGAGGAATGATACCCTGGCTGGGTTTTAAGCATACTTTTGTAGATTACGACAGACCTGCACGTGTTCACGGAAAAACAGGATTCAGCTGGCTTAAAATGTTCAGGTTCGCTATGCAGGGAATTCTCAGTTTTTCCCTCATTCCTCTCAGGCTTGGCCTCTTTGTAGGATTGTTTGTAATATTTTCCGGCGTTCTGTTCTTTATTTACCTTATCATACGTCACTTTTTCGGTCAGCAGTTTTACAAACTGCTCGAATGGCTTGCTGTTTTCAATTATGTACTTATCGGATTCCTCTTCATCTTATTATGGATAATTGCCGAGTATGTTTATAATATCAGCAACGAGGTTAAAGGCCGCCCCATATACGTAATTGATAATACTATCAACATCGGGCAAAGTGATGAGAATCCTGACGCTTAATTATGAGTATCCTCCGCTGGGAGGTGGAGCTGGGCTGATAACACAGCATATTTGTAAAGGACTTTCAGTTGCCGGGCATGAAGTGACAGTTATAACCGCCGGGATAAATTCCAATATTGGAGAAACAAGCGATGAAGGAATAAAAATTATAC
>Ga0074195_1002070_pt1 | contig 24261 bp, 37 predicted proteins | sample EPASupsiteHSE623_FD_64525 | JGI IMG/M metagenome (GOLD analysis project Ga0074195, IMG submission 64525) | Bioremediated contaminated groundwater from EPA Superfund site, New Mexico - Sample HSE6-23 | ecosystem: Environmental > Aquatic > Deep subsurface > Groundwater > Contaminated ... | reverse complement strand
ATAATGGGGGATCGTCTAACGGTAGGACTGCAGACTCTGACTCTGCCTATCGGGGTTCGAATCCCTGTCCCCCAGCCAGATAATATCAAGGGTTTCCGTTGATCACGGAAACCCTTTTTTTATTCCGGTTGCGCCTGGGGTGCAGGTGCTTGCCGCGGAAACTATAGGGGGGCATGAAGAATAAGATAATTATAGGGGGGCATGAAGAATAAGAAAATTGATATTGCTGGATTCGATGAGACTTGAATGAGACTTTTGCTAGACTTTATGCGGACCTTCGGATGATGAGAAAATATTTTTCGGCGCGATTTCCATGTTAAGAAAATTGGCCGGTCAGTCCATAATTTTATGTGCTTTTTGCAAATGATCTAAGAAAAATTATTCGTGAAAAATTTTGTTGCCAACTACCAATAGTCCTTCTACTGCGCCTCCCATAGCATTTTGCGATTGATAAGTTCCGGCAAAAAATCCGCTACAGGTAATTACATCCCCAGAATTGATGGTCGATATATCTCCATCATAAATATAACTGATAGTAGAAACTTGAGTGGCAGAGTTCTTGTTTGGCGCTAGGAGAAGGATTTCTGCCCAACGACCAGGGATGTCGGGATTCCTTTGCAGCTCTTCTACTTTGAAAACTTGCCCTTTTATTTTTATCAATTTCCCGAGAGACGAGTAAGGGCTTTTTGTTAATTCCGTGGAGGTAATTTTTGCAGGGGCGTCATGGTTTGTGCCGTTGACACCAATTATTTTGGTCATAGCAACAGGAACATTACCGTTTGTCTCAATAGCTTTATCTGCCTTATTAAATTCAGCGATACTGTTAATATGTTGCGTAGGCTGGTCAGGCTGTTTATTGACTTGGCCTTTATTACTTCCAAAGAAAAAAACGACCAGAGCAAGACCAAAAAAAATCGCTACAAAAATGACAGCCTTAACGGTGTTTGCTTTTTCTTCTGGCCCCGTTGATGTAGTCATTAGCACCCCCCCATCCTTTATCTGTTACTTTGTGACGACACTACAGCCGCCTGCCTACCCACACCACCCGCCCAACAATCTTGAGCAAATCCGCTTTATCTTCAGAGACGATCTCCGTGTCATAGCGCGGGTTATCGGATTTCACTATTAGACTGCCGTCGAGCTTCCGCTGTATACGTTTGACGAGCAACCCGCCATTCAGTTGCAGGGCATAGATCGACCCATCCAGAACGCTCCTGGTGGTCATATCCAAGAGGACCACATCCCCCTCGGAAAGGCTGGGCTCCATGGAGTCACCAATCACGCTGATAAGGGCAAGATCGCGCACAGAGACACCTAGAGAGTTCCTCACCCATTCCGCACGAAACGAAAGGTAGTCAACAACTTGCTCGCTCTCAACTGCGACCCCGCCCCCGGCGCTGGCCTCTACGTCGTAGCGTGGAATATGGACAAAATCGCCTCCGGTCGCCGAGCTGTCGGCATCTGCGCCGATCCGCTCACTCCTGTGCATAGGCCCTTCCCCTGTTGCCAGCCAGTTCACATTGACATTAGCCGCATCGGCAACCTGAATCAGCTTGTCTAGTCTTGGCAGCGTCCCCGTTTTGTATTGTCGCAGAAGACTTTCGCTAAGTCCGCATTTTTTTGCGAACGAATTCAACGAATGTCCTGCTGTGATTTTACAAAAACGCTCGATAAACGTTTCGGGGTTCACAATATTAAAGTCCGAAAATAAAGTCCGAAATGCTGGAACATGCGTGATCATGCCTATTGCTTTGATATTTCGCAATATTTACTAAAGGCCACGCTATTTAATGAAAACAGAAAGCTCGAAGCAAAATGCGCATTCCCTGCTTTTGTTCGTTTTTTAGTGTTGACCTGCTCGAAGTTTACTGCTAATTTATGAGGCATAGGGACATATGACCCTATTTTTATATCATACCTGCACTATAGAAATGGGTCAACGTCCGGCTTCTTAAAACGTTCGGATGGGAAACGGAAAAATCGTGGACGGAGAAAAAGACTTGAAACCAATTCAGCTCGATCTTTTCTCGCAACCAACCCTTGCTACTGTTGTCCGCGATGTGAAGGCGGCAATGAACCAGACGATCAAGGAGTCTTCATACTCCAGAGATCAGGTGCTGGACCGCATGAATATCCTGGCCGCAAGATACGGCGTGCAGCTCAATAAAAAGGCCAAGGAACTCTCCAAAGATATCTTCGAGAAATGGCTCAATGTGAATGAGTCAACCCACTATCCGGCTCTGGCCGCCCTGTCTATCTTCTGCGCCGCCACCGGCAACATAGAACCCATAGCCATTCTTCTCCGGCCGATCGGCGGGATGGCGATCGGAGCAGAGGATGTCAAGCTGCTCGCCTGGGCACGCGCCTACCACCAAGCCAAAGGTTTACGCAAACAGATGCGGGATCTGGAGGCCGAAATCTAATGAGAAACACGCTTGAGATAGAGATCTGGATGAAACGCCAGAAATTGACCGTGGCCAAGGTTCAACGCGCCCTCGGTTTCGTGAATCATGGCGTGGTTAGCGACACCATTGCCGGACGGCGGCAGAATCGCAGGGTGTTGCAGCACCTGCTCGATGCTGGATGCCCGGAAAAATTCCTCGATTTACCTGCTGATATGAGGAGGGCTGCATGATCCAGACCGTTAATCGCCAAACGGGTTCTCTCCCGGAAGCGGCCACCAGTGAAAACCATCGCTCATTAGAGTGCGAAATTGATCACCTGCTTGAGATGCAAGATCTCTGTATCCCGCGCCATGTGAAATCAGATCTTCACAAGTGGCAGCGCTGCTCAATACCGATTGAGCAGCACGAAGATAAACGAGGGCGCTCACCGTTAAGAGCAGGCGAAGTTTGCTATCTTGCCAAGCCTTGCGGCGGATGCGCTGGGAAGGGGTTGCTTGAACGTATTTTTTCACCTCTTCCGTGTGACGGAAATACCAAGAAACGAATTCTCGGCGACCGAGGCTGGCGAGTTCGGCTCGCAATTCGTCTACATCTGCTGGTGTTAGGGATTTCGATAATTCCCTGGAGAGTTCGGTGCAAGCTCCGGCGTATTTATGAAAACTCATGGGCTTCTCCTCCTTGTGTGAAATGGTTGGTTGGCGCTTTCCAGAGTAGCACAGGGATGGAGAAAATAGGAAGAGGGAGAGGGGAATGAGAAAAGAGATCGTGGTCAAGGAAGAGAATGTGAAGCCGCTGTCGGTGTTGGAGCAGAAACGGCTCGACCAGCTTGAAGAGGTCGTTGTTATCAATTTCAGGTCGTTTGTGCAGGTTGGCCAGGCGTTGGCAGAGATCCGGGACCGGCAACTGTACAGGGCGCAAAGCAAGACCTTCGAGCTGTACGTCAAGGCTGTTTTCGACATCGCACGCGGCACCGCGTACAGATATATAGCCGCCGCCCAGGTGGTGGAAAATGTCTCCACGTGGAGACAAAAAAACGGAGATTCGGATGTTATCGACCTGCTCCCCATAAACGAGGCCCAGGTCAGGCCGCTTACCAGGCTCCGCCCGGAGCAGCAGGTTTCTGTCTGGCAGGCGGCGGTGGAGCAGGCACCCAGAGGTAAGATCACAGCCGGTTACGTCAACAGGGTGGTCAAAAAGTATCTCGGCGAAGTGACCACCACCGGCATCCGCAACACCCAGGCCCGTTTGCAGCATGAGCATGTGAGCGCCGACTTCAAGGCGACGTTCGACGCCTTTCTCGACCAGGTCGTCAAAGAAAAGGAAGCAGGCTACAAAACAACCCCCAAGGCCATGATCCTCAAGTATGTGGACTCGCTGCGGGCGATCCTCGCCGATGGCGATGCCAACCAGGAAGCCGAAGACATGAGCGTGAGTGCAGACGATGATGGGGCGCTGGCGAGAGGCTGCTACGATTGCCAATACAAAAAAGGAATGATCAACCCTGCCAAGGGTGTCAAAATCCCCGGCTACTCCGGCAAATGCATCCGGCCACAAGGCCTATGCGGCCCAGAGCAGATCGGCGCGGAAGAATAGCCCATGCAAGCGGCGTATTCTGTAAAAGAAATTTCTAGCCTTGGTCTGGCCATGCTACCGGGGACGGAACGTGGCATACAGCAACGGGCCGACCGTGAAGACTGGCCCTTCTTTTGGCAGAAGGTGCGCGGCGGTCAGCAAAAGAAGTACCTATCAGAGCTGCTGCCGCCGCCGATCCGCAAAGCCATCCTCGACCAGGAGCAGATAGCCGCTCTGGTGCCGGTGGCACCCAAAGCACTGCCGCAGGACGAAGTGGTGAGCGAGATCCAAACACAAAAGGCCCTGCACAAGGCCGATCTGCTCCGCCTGTATATGCAGGCCCTGGCCAATGCCCCTTGGGGCAAAAAGGACCAGGCTCGCGCCGACTTCCTCTCCGCCTACAACTCCGGCATCGCCTACCCGCAGATCTTCGCTGCCCTGGGAGAGATCAACTGGAAAACCATCGAAGGCTGGAAGATCCGGGTCAAGAAGAGCAACGGCAACACCTTCAAGCTCGCCGACCGTCGCGGCTCCTGCCGCAAAGGCAAGAGCGGCCTCACCGAAACGCAAACCGACATCCTGCTGCGCTGCGCCTTGCATCCAAACAAGCCTCGCACCGCCGAGGCCATCCGCATGGCGCACAGCATCATGCGCACCAAGGGCATCAGCAACGGCCACTCGGATGCCACCTATCGCCGCTGGCTCCAAGACTGGGCCTCCCGCAACTATCATATCTGGGTGTTTAACCGCGAGGGTGCCAAGGCCTGGAATGACAAGTGCGCCTTTTACATCGAACGCGATTACCGCCTGATCAACGTGGGCGACGTGGTGGTGGCCGACGGTCATACCTTGAACTTCGAGGTGATAAACCCCTGGACCGGCAAGCCGAAACGCATGACGCTGATCTGCTTCCTGGACATGAAGTCCGGCATCCCCCTGGGCTGGGAGATCATGCCCACCGAGGACACATCCTCAATCTCCAGCGCCCTGCGCCGCGCCATCCTGCGCCTGGGCAAGATTCCCAAGGTTGTCTATCTCGACAATGGCCGGGCCTTCAAGAGCCGGTTCTTCCAGGGCACGAATTTCGAGGAGGCCGGGTTTGCCGGGCTCTATGAGCGCCTCGGTATCAAGACCATCTTTGCCTGGCCCTATCATGGCCAGAGCAAAACCGTGGAGCGGTTCTTCGGCTCCTTTGCCGAGCTGGAGCGCTGGTGCCCGACCTATACCGGCACCAGCATCGAGGACAAGCCGCCCCGCATGATGCGCGGCGAACGGTTGCACCGCAAGCTGCACGAAAAGGCAACCGGCGGGCATGTCCTCACCATGGAAGAGGCGCACCGCGCTATTGCTTCCTGGTTTGATGTATATGCCAATCGGACCCAGCGCGGCCACCTGAACGGACAAACGCCCATGGAATTGTTCATGGAGGGCCGAGGCCCTGGAGTGGACAAAACCGCCCTGGCCTACCTGATGATGAGCTTGGAGATTCGCCATATCAACCGCAACGGCGTCACCTTCCAGGGCCAAAACTACTACGCCCCAGCGCTTTATGGTCGTCGCCATCCGGTAGTCATCCGCTACGACCTGCAAGATACTTCGACGATCTATGTCTTTGAGCAGGACGGCACCTATCTCTGCGAGGCCACGCCAGTGATGGGAGTCCACCCGGCTGCCACCGTCCTAGGCACTGACGAGGATCGGGACAAACTCCGCCAGCACATTGAGTTCAAAAAGGGTCAGGAAAAGGAAGCCTCGGCCACAGCCCGCATCTTCCTGGAGCAGGAAGTGCTGCCCGAGCACCAGAGGCAGCTTGCCGCCATCGGCGTGCTGACCGACGACCAGGGCAAACCCAAGCAGTTGCCAGCCCCGGTGGTGAGTCTCGATGCCGAGAAGCTGTCCCGCGAGGTGGCGGAAAATGCCAGGTTGCAAGGCGAGGCGGACGAGAGAGACTTCCGGGATGCCCTGTTGGCCATGGATAACAGCGACCGCTACGAGAAGCTGCTGGAGCTGGAGGCGCAGGGAGTGGAGCTTGCCGAGGAGTGGCTGGGGTTCATGGCCTTCTTCCCGAAGACCAGCGACTACACGAACCATGAAGAATTCTGGGAGCAGCGCCGGATGGCGTTTACCCTGATGTACCGGAATCAGGCTACACAATAAAAAAGGCCGGTGTGACAGCACCGGCCCACATATCAATCCTCAACCCAATGGAGGTGACATGACCACGAATATAAAATTCACCCCGACGTTTGTCCAGACAAAAAACGTGCGCGAGTTCGACACGTTGATGAAGGGACTGATGATCGGCAAAGGAGGATCAGGGGAAGGCGACGAGCGTCTTGCCTGTGTATCAGGCCGGGCGGGGCGCGGCAAGACCCGCACCACCCAGACTTGGGCAGCAAGAAACGGCTGCGCCTACATAGAGACCGTTTCGGTGTGGAGCGAACTGGATTTCTTGAAAAAGCTCTGTCTGGAGCTGGGGGTGCGGCAGATCAGCCATCGCCGAGGCCCATGCTTCGACGCCATTATCGACGTCATGCTGTCAAACCCCAACCGGCCGGTCTTTATCGACGAGATCGAGCGTTTCGGCCAGCGGTATCTGGAGATCATCCGCGACCTGGCCAAGATTACCGGAGGGATCATCGTCTTGATCGGCGAGGAGGAGCTGCCCCACCTGATGAAACAGAATCGCCGGGTCTGGTCCCGCACTTACCGGGCCATGGAGTTTGAGCCGGTGAGCCCCTCGGACATCGTCACCTATGTGGCCCAGACCACGACCATGGCTCTGGGGGCAAAGGCTGCGGAGGTGATGCACAAGGCCTCCGGCGGGGATCTCCGCATCGTGCGCCGGGACACCATCAACCTGGTCCATGCCGCCAACAGCCTCAAGCGCACCGGAGAAGTGGACGCAGAGCTGGCCGGGATCGCCTGCAAGTGCGGGCTTAGGGGGTAGGCCATGGCCCACGAATCCTTTTCAAAGAGGGTGCTTGTTGCCGTAACCGATCGCGCCGCCTCAGCGCCTGACCACCAGGCCACGGTGAGCGATATCTCCGACGCCCTGATGATCCAGACCACTGCGGAGCACAAGCGCATGCTTAACACGTTGTCCGATCTGAAGAATGCAGGCCGGATAGTGCGGGTAAGCCAGGGGGTGTATGCCCCGGCCAAGCGCGAAGTCCAGCCGGAGATCCGCGAGAGGATGTGGCGGGTGTTGCGGATGCGCCGCCGGGTCATGGTGGACGATTTGGTGGAGATGGCCGAGTCCAGCGCGGAGTATGCCAGCGACTGGCTGCGCACCTTGGAAGTCCAAAAGGTGGTGCGGAAGATCAACCCTGGCGTGGGCAAGCCCTGCGCTTGGCAATTGATCAACGATACCGTGGAAATGCCGGTGGATATGAACAGCGCGGCCAAGTACCGGGCTCTGCGGAAAAAGAAGAAACAACAGGCCTTGGCGGATCTTGCAGCAGCGCAGAAGCTGCTCAGCAAGGCACACCAGACCATAACGGAGATGGAGGAATAGCCATGGATAAGAATCAGGCGGTGCAAGATGCAGCTCACAGCATCCTTGACGATGTGGTAGCAGTGCAAACAGCGGTAAGCGGACAGTGCATGGTGCCAGTGGTGGTCCGGCAGGGCCTGCGTAACATCCAGATCCAGGCCAGGGCGCTGCTGGCTGAAGGCAAGGCGGAGCCTCTTCCTGACGGGCCAATCGGCCAAGGCTACCGGCTGGACGTACTTGAAGTGCTCCAGGGGTTGACCTCGGCGCTGGTCAACAAAACAGCCGGGGCGGATGGAGAAAGAACCGACGATGAGCTGCATCTGATCGCTCTGGCAGCGGAGGCGGCGCATAACCGGATCAACAATTATCTGCTGGTGAAGCGGGCGGAAAACCTGATGCGGCGTCGGGAGGGTGGCAATGGACTGGCTCAGCTTACTGCGTAAAGCAGTACGAGTCGAAGGTGGCCAGGCGGCTGTAGGCCGAAAGCTAGGCTACAGCGCGGCCACCATCAGCTTGGTGCTGGGCGGCAACTACAACGGCAGCACCGATGCGATCCGCGACAAGGTGCTGGAAATCTACGGAGGCAAGACAGTGAGCGAAAAACCGGTGCCGGAAGGCTACAAACGCAATGCGGCGGGCAATCTGGTGCCCATCGAAAATATCAAGGAGATTGACCTGACCAGGGATGATTTTGTCCTGGGTGTAATCAAGAAGGCGGAGAAGATCAGCACCATGCTCGCCGAGTTCAAAACCACGCTGGCCGGGGATATTCAGGCATTTCTGGAACTCTCCGCCGAGAGATACGGGGCCGACATGGGCGGAGCCAGGGGCAACCTGAGCCTGGTGAGCTTCGACGGCAAGTACAAGGTGCTGCGGGCCGTGGCCGATCGCCTGGAGTTTGATGAACGGCTTCAGGCGGCAAAAAGCCTGATCGACGATTGCCTGCGGGAGTGGACCAAGGACAGCCGCAGCGAGATCCGAGCGCTTATCGACAACGCCTTCCAGGTGGATAAGAAGGGCCGGATCAATGCCAAGCGAATCCTGGGATTGAGGCAGCTCAAGATCGATGACCCCACCTGGCTGCGGGCCATGGAGGCTATTGGCGATGCCCTCACCGTGACCGGTTCCTGCACCTACTACCGGGTGTACGAGCGGGATGACAAGGGCGAGTATCAGCAGGTTCAACTGGATTTTTCGGGGGTGTGAGCGATGGAAAGCCCGAACTGTGGTGTCGGCACGGAGAGGTCAGCGAAGGTAGTGGTCGCGCTGTGCGTCCTCTTGCTTGCCGTTGCCATGTTTTTGTCCTTCCGCAACCAGAGGCTCTTCGATGATATCGCCAGACTTCAGCGGGAAAATCTTGACCGGGCTGGGGTAATTGGCTGGGTGCGGATGGACCCGGAAACTAAGCAGCTTTCTTTCGTGAGGAGGTAAGGATGAACGTAATTGACCGGAAGTTTAAATTGTTGGCCGTAAACCCTGTAACAGGGAAAATCTACACCGAAGAAACCGCCATGGTGTTTTGCGCAAAGGACAAGGCGGTGCCTGCTGCGCTGAAAGCATACCGTGAGGAGTGTGTTCGGTACGGGGCGAACCCCGAGCACATCGAAAGTGTTGGGCTCCTGATTGAGCGTGTCGAGCTGTATCAACGGATGGTTGAGACTCGTGTCCCGGATACGGTCGGCGATGAGATCCCCCGGTGTATCGATGGTGTCGGGCTCTAATATGCGAAACCGGGCTTCGACCCGGTCATCCAGGGGCGGCTCCCTGGGTCTGATGATGCAGCCAAAGGATAGAAATGAGCGCAGAACCCATGGAACAGGAAGAGGAAAAACGTCCAGCGCATCGCAAGCCTGTTCTGGTCAAGCTGCGGAGAGCCAAAAGTGCCGGGCCGCGACTGATCGGCTGTCCGGCGTATCCGACCACAGGACTCCTGGCCGGGGCCAGCGTTGAGTGGTGCCGGGAGGCGCGAGGCAAAATGGCTGCATGTGATAAATGCCAATGGAGGGAGAATTGATGTTTCTTGATGGGGCAACGCCTTTTGAAAAGGGGATCGATTTTGCCCTTTATTTCGGGGGGGGGAGACGGTTCACCGTGAGAGATATCCAGTCTCGATACGGAATCTCATACAGGCAAGCGCATAGATTAAAGGGGCAGGCTGATAGAATTATTGGTCTTCGGCCTGTTGGTTTTGGAAAGACAGACTTGCCGGGGCCAGAACCGTTTCTTTGGAAATTTGAGTGTGCAGAGACGAAAAAATGAGACTCAACGGATTTTGATAGCGAATCGTGTGACACAAAACAGACCGACAATCTGCCCAGGCGGCTGGTGCGATTGGTGCCCGGTGGTAATACAATTGGAATGTGAAGGCCTGAGCATGACCCCCAGCGAAAGAATCGATCATATCAGGCAATGCCTGCGAAACATGAAGCCGGTCATGGGTTACGAGATAGCCTATGCGGCGGTGATAGGCGAAGAACTCGACGAGCTGCAAAGTATTTTCGCGCTCCTGGACGAATATGTCGACCGGCTGATGCCGCAGAAAAACGGTGACATATGCGGTTGATCTGCCCAGGCTGCGGCCTCACCGCATCGGTAGAGGCGTGGCTCAACGATGCCGAGGCCCGCGATCTGTTGCTTGTCGTGGCCCGGTTGCCGCATCCGCTGCCGGAAGCCTGCCTGCCGTATCTGGGGCTGTTCCGGCCGGAGAGCAAAGCCTTGAGCTGGAAGAAAGCTAAAAATATCGTGACGGCGCTGGCGCAGCTCGTCGGCTCCGGCCACGTCCAGGTGCAGGGTAAACCATCCCGCCCCTGCCCGCCCAGGATCTGGGCCGAGGCCATGGGGCAGATGCTGGACCGGAGGGACCGGATCACCAGGCCCATGCCGAACCACAACTACCTGCGCCAGGTCGCCTGGCAGCTTGCAGACGAGGCGGACGCCAAGGGCGAGAAACAGCGCAACGAGAGTGAACGGTCCGGGAGCCAATCCAGGGAACGCATTGCCAGCACCAACCCACTGGCCAAATTGATGGAGGGATGTGAATGAATTACCTGATCTCGTTTGCGATATGTGTGTCAGCAACAGTGTTCTCGGCTCTTGGTGCCTCACAGGAAGTCAAATACTTGATTATGAGCGACATGAATGTTGCAGTGTTCTTGCTGATCGCCTGGGGGCTGGATAAGAAGCGCCTGCCCATAAATATAAATCTGACCGTCAAGCGCGGTGAATGAGATGCCGACCCCCGCAGATCTCGCCAAGATCCACATCGCCAAGAAAGAGCTGGGCCTCACCGATGAGGCCTACCGGGATATGCTGCACCTGCATTTTCAGGTGGACAGTGCCAAAGACCTCAAGCCTCAGCAGGTTATAGTGCTGCTCAACAAGTTCCGGGCTAAAGGCTGGCGGCCGAAGAAGGGCGCGGTGGTAAAGCATGGCCGCGCTGATCAGCGCCGCAAGGATGACAATTTTATCGAGATCAAACCGGGACCGAGCGCAAAGCAAAAGCGCTACATCCTGGCCCTGTGGAACGCCCTTGGCTATGACGTGGCCAAGTTGCATGCCCGCTGCAAAAAGCAGTTCAACGTGGAGCGGTTCGAGTGGCTGGAAGACGATCACGGCCTGTTCGTCCTGGTCACGGATCTGCGTAAGCGGTGCGTGAATGTCGGCATCGATCCGGAGCCGGATTGATGGGAGGCTGCCTGGTAAACATCCCGGATGAGCATCTGCCCACCGCGCCGGAGCAACTCCCCAGCGAGCTGCGTAACGTGGCGGAACTCATTGCCGAAGTGCTTGTGGCGTTCCGTCCGGATCTGGCTGGAGATGCCAACATGCTGGCAGCCAGATCCGCCTTTGTCATCGGAGATGCGTACCGGGGAACAGCCCTCTATTGTCACAACCTCGGCACATGGTGGCGCCGGTACCGCGACGGCATGATCATCGAGGAGTTCGACCGCCGCACCACAGCCGGAGAAACCGCAACGAAGGTGGTCAAGGAAATGGCCGGTCGTGAATGGCCAGGGGATCAGCGCCGGATATGTGAGCGGTCGGTCTGGTTGATTCTCGGCAAACCTGACCCGCGACAGATGGGGTTGTTTTGATGGAAGGTCAGCAAAAAAACGACACGATTGACGCCTGACTGGCTATACTGGCGATCACAAACCCTCGCGGCCTGCGATTGACCTGTCAAGAGATCGCGGAAGTATGCGACTGCTCGCGGTCGCTGATCTGGCAGATCGAGCGCCGGGCCATGAAGAAATTGCGAGCGCGGCTGATTGCCGCAGGGCTACGCGATGCGCTGTAAGGAGCAAAAAACCATGAAAAAGACAATGTTGATTTTGTTCGTCTGCCTGTGCCTGCCGAACATGGCAGATGCCAAGCGGCAGCACAATGAAAAATGGTATCAGGAGCAATGGTGCCAAGGTCGTGGTCAGGTTGAGTATGTGCTGCCGGACAAAACCCGCTGCGACTGCCTCACCGCCACCCATGCCGTGGAGTTTGACTTCGGCAAGAAGTGGGCCGAGGCCATCGGCCAGAGCCTGTATTACGCGCTGCAAACCGGCAAGCGGGCCGGGGTGGTGCTCATCCTGGAGGATCAACAGGACCGCGTGTACTGGCTGCGGCTCAATAGCACAATCCAGCACTTCAACCTACCGATAGACACCTGGGCCATTGACGTACCTCTCAAGTAATTTCCCACGATAGGGCGGCCCCTTTGCCGCCACCCCACCCCCCAGCTTTCTCCTCCCCACTGCAATCCCACCACTGAAACGCTTCAACTTATCCCCTCCCCCAAACCCCTGTACATATATCCCTGAACGCACCACCCACCTTCCCTTGCGCATCCGGGCCGGACTGTCCGGTCCGGATGCTTTTCCCGCGATGGAGGCAAGGCACGATGAAGAAGAAAAAGCGGAGGACAAACGCATGGGCCTTATGGCTACCAAGCATTTTTCACGCAATGAACTGAAGTGCAAATGCGGCTGCGATCGCATGGAGATTCCGCAAGCCTTCCTCGACAAGTTGGAGGATCTGCGCAACGCCTTTGACAAGCCCATGATCATCACCTCCGGATATCGCTGCCCCAGGCACAATGCGGACGTCTCCGAGACCGGCGATGCCGGGCCGCATACCGTGGGCGCGGTGGATATCGCTATCTCCGGGGCAGACGCCCACAAGCTCTTGCAACTGGCAATGACAGTCGGCTTCTCCGGGCTCGGCATCAAGCAGAAAGGGCCGTTCGCATCCAGGTTCATCCACCTGGACGACATGCCGCCCACCACCCATCCACGCCCTCGGGTGTGGACTTATTAGGAGGCAACCATGGGACTTGATTTAACCGGGCTTGGCTCGGTGGCCGACTTGGCCAAGGGTCTGGTCAACAGATTCTTTCCGCCCGCCATGAGCGACACGGAAAAGGCCGCTGCCCAGATCCAAATTGAACAGATGCTGGAGCAACGGGAGACCGCCCTCATCGATATGCAGCGGTCGGTGATCACCGCCGAGATGGCCCAGGGCGACAATTACACCAAGCGGGCTCGGCCGAGCATCGTCTATTTCGGCCTGCTCTCTATCGGCCTGGTCCATGTGCTGCTGCCGGTGCTCGCCTGGCTGATCCTGACCCTCATGGGTAAGCCGATCGAGCTGCCGGCGATTCAACTGCCGGAGCAATTTTGGCTGACCTGGGGCGGGGTCTGCTCGATCTGGATGATCGGTCGCAGCGCCGAGAAGCGGGGCCAAAGCGGCAAGATGCTGAGTCTTATCACTGGGTCGAAATAATGCACGAACCGAGAGACGAGGGCGATGTAGCGGCGGATTACCAGGCCCGGCACAACGCCGCCGCCCTGGCCGATCACCGGGCAAAGATGGCCGAGCAGGCGGCGGCTCCATCCTTGGAGATCTGCGAGGACTGCGAAGATGATATCCCGGCCGAGCGCCGTGAGAAACAACCGGGCTGCACCCGCTGCGTGGCGTGTCAGTCACTACATGAACGCCTGAAAGGAGGGATGTGATGTTTGAAGGTCTGTCTTTGTCAACGATCATGCCCATTGTCACAGTGTTGGGCCTACCTGGCCTGGTGCTGATCTTCTGGTATGTGGATCATAAGGGCTACGACAAGGAGAGCAAGGCGGCTGAAAAGCGGTTTGAAGCGGTGGTGCGGATGTACGAGGACAACATCCTCCTGGTCAAGGGGTATGAGCGGCTGGCCGGTGATCTGGCCAACATCATCCACCTGAACACACAGATGCAGACCCGGCTGGCGGAGAAGATCGACAACAATATGAACTGCCCGATCGTGCGGGATGGAGGGTTTGGAAAATGGGCCTTGACAGCGAACGGCTGAAACACCGGGGAAGACTGGCGGAAAAAGAGGCGGACGCCAGACGGCTTGCCATGAGCATCCAGGGTGATATTGCCGCCGTCCGTGATCTCTTGGACCCGTTCTCCCAGATCGAGGATCTGCGGGCAGAGATCGCAGCCGCGCAGGCCGTGGAGCTGGCCGGAAAGCATGCTGAGTATTGCGGCGTGCTTGAAGAGATCAAGGCTATCAAGAAGGCCTTGGGGATCTGATCGATGAGCCCGGAATCGTACTCCTGGGAGACCCGCGAACAGGCGGAGGAACTCTACATCATCGATGGCCTCACCTATGAGCAGGTGGCGGAACGGATCACCGTTTCGCTTTCGCAGCTCAAGCGCTGGGGCGGCGAAGATGGCTGGGTGGAGCGGCGCAAGGAGTACCGACAGGCGCAAAGCACGATCCGGCGGGGAGTAATGCTGGCCAAGGCCAAGGCGGTCAACGCCCTGCTCACAACCATGGACCCGCAGACGGCCTATGCCTTCGCCTCCCTGGTCAGCTCCGGCAAGATCATCGAGCAGGAGGCGCGGGACAACCGTATCGCTGCCCCGGCTGAATCGGCCACCGGCAGCATTTCGCGGCCGATCAGGACCGCTGAGGATGCGGTGACAGCCCTGCAAGAAGCGGTGGAGAAGAAGGTCAACGCCATGCTCACCCAGCCGGGCGGCGTGTCGCTCGCCGGGATCAAGGAGATGCAGCAGTCCCTGGAGATGGTCGAGAAACTGACGGCCAAGTACAAACCGAGCACCGAAGAAACCGGCAAACCTGGCGGTCTTTCCGATGAAGCCGCCGAAGCGATCCGTCGGCAGATCCTGGGGTTGAGCAAGTAGCGATGACTGAAGATACCTTTGTCAAAGAAGACCGCTCGAAACGCACGCCCATGGCGCTGCTGTCCTACCAGCAACGCTGGCTGGAGGATGATGCGGATGTCAAGATCATCGAAAAATCACGACGCATCGGTTTGTCCTGGGGTGAGGCGGCGGACGATGCCCTGCTGGCCGCCAGCCAGAGCGGCATGGATGTCTGGTACATCGGCTACAACAAGGACATGGCTCAGGAGTTCATTGAGGACTGCGGCGACTGGCTCAAGCATTACGACAAGGCCGCCTCCGAGGTCGAGGAGTTTGTATTCGATGACGAGGACAAAGACATCCTGGCCTTCCGCATCCGCTGCGCCTCCGGCCATAAAATAGTGGCCCTGTCGAGCAGGCCCTCCAACCTGCGCGGCAAGCAAGGCAAGGTGGTCATCGACGAAGCTGCCTTCCACGACAACCTGGGCGAGCTGATCAAGGCTGCCATGGCGCTGCTCATGTGGGGCGGCAAGGTGGTGATCATCTCCACCCATGACGGAGACAGCAACCATTTCAACGAAGTGATCCAGGAGGTGCGGGCCGGGAAGAAACCGTACAGCCTGCACCGGGTAACCCTGGATGATGCCCTGGCTGAAGGGCTATACGAGCGCATCTGTCTGCGTCTTGGCAAGGAGTGGAGCCAGGAGGCCGAGGAAGCCTGGCGCAAGATGATTGTCGCCCAGTACGGAGATGGCGCGGATGAGGAGCTTTTCTGCATCCCGAGTGCCGGTGGTGGCACCTATCTGACCAGGGCGGTCATAGAGCGCTGCATGCGTGAAGATATCCCAATCCTGCGCTGGGCTTGCAAGGATGAGTTTGCCATCCTGCCGGATCATATCCGCCAGGCCGAGGCCCGCGATTGGTGCGAGGAGCACCTGGCCCCGCTGTTGGCCCAGCTCGATCCGGAACGCGCCCATTATTTCGGCGAGGACTTTGCCAGAACCGGCGATCTGTCAGTCTTCGCGCCGCTGGCCGAGAAACCGGATCTCACCTACCGCGTCCCCTTTATGGTGGAACTGGCAAACGTGCCGTTCAAGGAGCAGGAACTGATCCTGTACTACATCGTGGGCCGGCTGCCCCGCTTCACCCGTGGCAACCTGGACTCGCGGGGCAACGGTCAGTACCTCGGCGAGCGGGCCATGCAGAAATACAGCCCTGAACGCATCGGCCAGATCATGCTTTCCGAGGCCTGGTACCGAGACGAGATGCCCAGATTCAAGTCGTTCTTTGACGACGGCACCATTGAGGTGCCACAACATGCCGACCACATGGACGATTACCTGGCGGTCAAGATGATCAAGGGCGTGGCCAAGCTGCCGGATACCAAAACCAAGGGGAAGGATGGACGGCAGCGCCATGGTGACGCAGCCATTGCCGTGGCCATGGCCGTGGCCGCCACCAGGTTCGAGGGCGGCTTCGACCCAGTAATCCACTCCACCGGCCAGCTACGCCCGGCGGCGGGCTACTCAGACTTTACCGGCGTTGCTGGTCGACGTGACACAATGGGGTTCTAAATGGCGATTGAAAAAGACCTGAGAAATGAGATCGCCACAATCGGCAAAGACCCGATGGTCGTCACCTTCGGTGGCGTGTTGCGCAATCAGGATGACACCCTGATCTCTAGAGGTGGCGGCAAAGGGCTCAAGATCTATGACGAGATTGAGCGGGATTGCCATGCCTTTGCCGTACTTCAGAAACGCAAGCTGGCCATCATCGCCCGCGAGTGGCAGGTGCTGCCCGCCTCGGATAGTGCCCTGGATAAAAAAGCGGCTGCGTTGGTGCAGAAGCAGTTGAGCAATCTCAGGTTCGACCAGGTGTGCCAGAAGCTGTTGGATGCCACTCTCAAGGGGTACAGCGTCGGCGAAATTATCTGGGAGACTGATGGCGCGGAGATCGTAGCGCGGCGCATCAAAGTGAAACCGCAACGGCGCTTTGTGTTTGATGAGGAACAGGAGCCGCGCCTGCTTACTCAGACCAACCTGCTTACCGGCGAGCCGCTGCCGCCGAGAAAATTCATCGTCCACCGCTACGGCGAGAAGGATGATGACAACCCTTACGGTCTGGGCCTCGGGCACAAGCTCTTCTGGCCGGTCTTTTTCAAGCGGCAGGACATCACCTTCTGGCTCACCTTCGTGGACAAGTTTGCAAGCCCCACGGCCATAGGCGAATACCCGTCCGGCACAAGCGATGCCGACCAGAAAAAACTGCTGGCCTCGCTGTCGGCCATCGCCTCCGAGGCAGGGATCATCGTGCCACAGGGCATGATGGTCAAGTTCTTGGAAGCGGCCCGCTCAGGCTCCATCGACACCTATGAACGGCTTGCCCGCTACATGGACGAGCAGATCAGCGAATGCGTGCTGGGGGAAACGCTTTCCACCAATGTCGGCCAAGTCGGCAGTCAGGCAGCGGCTAAGACCCATAACGAGGTGCGGCTGGAGCTGGCCAAGGGCGACTCCGACCTGCTCTCCGACACCATCAACGAGACCATTGTCCGCTGGATCGTGGAGCTGAATCTACCCAATGCCAACCCGCCTAAAGTATGGCGCGATTTCGCCGAGGGAGAGGATCTCAAGACCCGCTCCGAGGTGGATAAGAATCTGGGCGAGATGGGTTTTGAACCGGACGAGCAGTACATCAACGACACCTACGGCGGTAAATGGACGAAGAAGCTGCCAGCGACCAACTCCAAGCCGTCAGTAACCATCGGCCAGCCTTCTGCGCAGTTTGCCGAGGCTGCTCCGGATGCCGTGGATCTGCTCGCCGACCAGACCCTGGCCGATGCAGACGGCTCCGGCATGGTGGATCAGGTGTACCGGCTGCTGGCCGAGGTCGGCAGCCTGGAAGAGGCCGAGGCAAAGCTGCTCGATATCTATGACCGCATTCCGCTGGCCGCTACCGGCGAGGCCCTGGGCAACAGATTGTTCCAGGCCGATCTGACCGGCCGGGCCGAAGTGCTCGACGAGGTGGGCGGCAATGGTTGAGTACGGCAGTCTGCCCTTTGAGGAAGCGGAGAAGTTCTTCCGCGACAAGGTCCGCATTCCCACGCGGCATTGGGATGACCTGAAGAAGGGCCAGCACGCCAGGGGCTTTATGATCGCCGGGGCGCAGCGGGACGACATGCTTTGCGACTTTCAGGGAGCGCTGCGCAAAGCCATCGAACAGGGCACCACCCTGGAGGCGTTCCGCAAGGACTTCGACCAGATCGTGAGCCGGTATGGTTGGAGCTACAACGGCGGCCGAGGTTGGCGCACGCGGGTGATCTACGATACCAACCTGCGTACCTCGTACATGGCCGGACGCTATAAGCAGATGACCGATCCGGACGTTTTGGCTTATCAGCCTTACTGGCGGTATCGCCATGGCGACAGCCAACGGCCCCGGCCGCAGCATCTGGCCTGGCACGGGCTGGTGCTGGCGCATGACGATGGCTTCTGGTCCAGCCACTATCCGCCCAATGGCTGGGGTTGCAAGTGCTCGGTGGAGGCCATCTCCGGCCGCGATATGGAGCGCCTTGGCAAGAGCGGGCCGGACCAGGCCCCGCCCATTGTCATCGATCCGAAAACCGGAGCGCCGGTGGGCATCGACAAAGGCTGGGATTACAACGTGGGCGAAGCGGCCTGGGGGAAGAAACTGTCGGAAGCAAGCATGAATGAGTGGCGGGCGCAGGGGGCAAAGGCCTGGGAGAGATTGACCCCTGGGGATTGGCAGAGCCATGGCCGCAAGGAGCGTATCCCGGCAGACAGCCCCCGCGCAGCCCTCGGCCCCAAGCTCACCACGACCCAGGCGGCGGCCAAGGCCTTGACCGGAATCATGGGCCCTGGGGATTGGCAGAGCCATGGCCGCAAGGAGCGTATCCCGGCAGACAGCCCCCGCGCAGCCCTCGGCCCCAAGCTCACCACGACCCAGGCGGCGGCCAAGGCCTTGACCGGAATCATGGGCGGCGAGGAGCGGATCTACACGCTGCCATCCGGAGGCAAGATGCTGGTGAACGCCGAGAGCCTGGCCAGCCATGTTGATCTTGAGCGCACTCCGTACCTGCCGTTGTTGCCGGAGGTACTGGAAGATCCCTATGAGACGTGGCTCTCCTTTGAGCAGCACAAAGGCACCGGCAAGGTGGTGCTGCGGCAGCGGCTGGTCAAGCTGGTGCAACTGGATAAGACGAGGGCCTTGCTGGTGACGGCCCAGGCGAACAACGGGATGCTTGAGGCGTGGACAATGGTACCGACCACGAAACTCGACTACGTCAATAAGCAGCGGAACGGGAAGTTGTTGTGGGGAAGAGAAGAGGTGGGGCCGTAAGGCTTCCGCAGAAACCTTGGCGCTAGGTGCCGGTTATCGGGACTGCGGCCCAACCGGAACCATCGTTCACATAAAATAGCTCAATTGATCGGGATTGTCAAATGGCCGGAGCCTTCACCCTTATAAGCAAGATCGACGATCGCGAGATCGTCAAGGCTCTTGATCGCCTGCATGCTAAGGCTGGCAGGATGGCTCCGGCCATGAAGAACATCGGCGAGGTGCTGCTGCGCTCCACCCAGGATCGATTCAGCAGTCAGACCGATCCGGACGGTCGCCCTTGGCAGCGGCTCAAGGCTTCCACGATTGCCAGTAAGGCTCTGCGTGGCCATAGCGACAAGATCTTGCGGCAGCGCGGATATCTTTCGGACTCGATCCGGTACCAGGCCAACGAGGGCGGAGTACGGATCGGCACCAACCGGATATACAGCGCGATCCATCAGTTCGGTGGCAAGACAAAGCCGCATGTGATCAGGCCGAAAAACAAGAAGGCCCTGGCCTGGCCAGGGGCAAGACACCCGGCCAGAGCGGTGAATCACCCCGGCTCCGAGATCCCGGCTCGGCCATTCCTGGGGATCTCGCGGCAGGACCGTGACCGGATACTGGAGGTGGCTGGCGATCACCTTGGGCTGAAAACGTAATTAAAGGCCCGTAGCGGCGTCTTGGTCGAAAAAACGCCCGGACGCACGGGCAAGGATGCTCGCGCCTCGCACGTGCGAATCTAAAGATAGTTTAAACGCGGTTGCTAATGGAGGACAGCATGAAAAAAACGCTGGAAATTTTCAGACCAGGGAAACACACCGCTCTCAACGGGCAGATCCTGGAGTTCGGTGAAGCGGATCTGCTCGCCACCATCAAAGCGTATAACCCGGAGTTGCACGAAGCCCCACTGGTTGTCGGGCACCCTAAAATCGATGCCCCCGCCTATGGCTGGGTGAAAGTCCTCTCGTTTGCTGAGGGAGCCATGAGCGCAGAGCCGGACCAGGTTGACGTAGCCTTTGCCGAGTTGGTCAACAAGGGGCGGTTCAAGAAGATCAGCGCCAGTTTTTATCTGCCGGACGCGCCGGGCAACCCGGTTCCGGGAGTCTATTACCTGCGCCATGTCGGATTTCTCGGAGCGCAACCCCCGGCGGTAAAGGGGCTCAAAAACGCCAGCTTTGCCGCCTCCGAAGAAGGGGTGGTTGAATTCGGCCAGTGGGAAGAACGGACCAACGCCGGACTGTGGCGCAATCTTCGCGACTTCCTCATCGGCAAGTTCGGCCTGGAGGAAGCGGACCGGGCTATCCCTGACTGGGATGTGGACACTTTGGCCGAGGCGGCAGTCACGCCGCCGGTGAAAATTGAAGAGAATGCCGCGCAGATGTTCGCGGAAGGCGGCCCGGAAGGGTCACACCATAACAAGGAGGATCGGGACATGCCGACACCGGAAGAGCTTGCCGCCCAAAAACTGGCGGATCAACAGAAAGAGGCTTCATTCGCCGAACGTGAGGCGAAGTTGCTGCAACGGGAGCAGAACATCAGCCACCAGGATCACTTGGCTTTTGCCGAAGGACTGGTGAAGGAAGGCAAGATGCTCCCGGCCAAGAAGGAACAGGCCGTGGCGTTGCTTGATTTTGCCGCCAGCCTGGCGGTCGACCAGGTGATCGAGTTCGGCGAGGGAGATGGCAAAAAGAGCATGCCGCCCGCCGATCTGTTCAAGGCGTACCTGGCCGACCAACCGAAAGTCGTTGAGTTCGGGGAGATCGCGAAGACGGAAGTGGCAGGCGCTACCGTCGAGTTCGCCGCCGCCCCCGGTTTCACCGTCGACGCTGGTGCCCTTGAAACTCACAACAAGGCACTCGCGTATCAGGGCGCTCATCCCGGCGTCGAATACATGGCCGCTGTCAGGGCTGTTTCGTAACACCACCAATACCAAGAAAGGAGCAGGATCATGGGCAAACAATCATTATCACTTCTGTCGCTGCCGGTTACGGCAAGCGGCGCCATTGCCGCATCGCGGTTTGTTACCCCGGCCGGTGCCCAAGCTGGCGCGGGTGTCAACACTCTTGGCGTCAGCCGGTTCGATGCGCTTGACACCGAGACCCTGACGGTCGACGTGATCGGCACCGCCATCATCGAGACCGGAGGAGCCATCGCCGCTGGCGGACTTATCGAGTCCGACGCCGCCGGTAAAGCGATCGCCAAGGCGGCGGGCGTTGCTGCGGCCAGGGCGCTGCCCGGCCAGTCCGCGGCCGGTGCCGGGGAATTCATCGAGGCGCTTTTGCTCGCCAATTAACCATTTGAACAAGTCCGTATAGGACGGAGGAAACGATATGATGAAGCCATCAGCAGTACGGGTGATCAACCCGATTCTCACCACCCATGTTCAGGGCTACAGCCAACCGGATCTGGTCGGCGATGCTCTTTTCCCGGCAGTGCCGGTGGAGGTATCCGGCGGCCAGATCCTGGAGTTCGGCAAGGAGGCGTTTATGAAATACGCCACGCGCCGCGCTCCTGGTTCCGGCACCAAGCGGATCACCTTCGGCTACCTTGGCAAGCCGTATGCCCTGCTCAATGAGGCCCTGGAAGCTCCGGTGCCCCGCGAGTATATGCGCGATGCCTCCCAGGTGCCTGGTATCGATCTTGGTACTCGTGCCACCAATCTGGTGATGAAGGTGCTCCACCGCTCCAAAGAGGAAGAACAGGCGGCGCTGGCCTTGAATGCGGCCAATTATGACGCCAACCACAAGATCGCGCTGGCCGGTGCCGACAAGTGGAGCGACCCGGCCTCGGACCCGATTGCCCAGGTGGAGGACTACAAGGAAGCGGTGCGCGCTTCAACCGGCATGTATCCGAATACCATGCTGCTTTCGGCTCTGGCATTCCGCGCCATGAAGACCAACCCCAAGATCCGGGAGCAGTTCAAGTACACCTCGTCGGACTCTATCACCGCAGAGATGCTCCGGGTGATGTTCGAGCTGGACAAGCTCGTTGTCGGCAAGGGAGTCAATGCCAGTGACAGCGGGGCCTTCTCGGATATCTGGGGAAACAACGCGGTGCTGGCCTATGTGCCGCTCTCTCCGTCCGGGCTGGAGGAGCCGTCCTACGGATACACCTACACCATGGTTGGACATCCTCTGGTGGAGGAGCCCTACTACGACAACAACGCCAAGAGCTGGATCTACGGGGTGGGCTTCGAGCGGGCACCTGTGCTGTCCGGCATCACCTCCGGCTTCCTGATCCAGAACCCGAAGTAAACAATTGAGGGTCCATAGGCCCAAAGGAAAAGACCATGCCTGAATATATCGTGAAAGAACCGCTGCGGTACGACGGGGAGCAATACGCCCCCGGAGATACCGTGGAGATGACAGCCAAGCAGGCCGGGGAGCTTATCGACATCGGTGTGCTGGAGGCTGGAGCCAAGGGGAAAGCATCCACGGCAGCAGCAAAAGATCTCGTCGGTGGAGACAAAGGCGACCCGCGTGCCAATGCCAAAGATACGATCGCTAAGGTAAAGGCTGCCGCGACCATTGAAGAACTGGACGAGCTGGCCAAGGGCGAAGATCGTAGTAGTGTCCTGGACGCTATCGCGGCCCGTCGTAAAGAACTGGGAGCATAAGCCATGTACTGCGGCTTGGCTGATATCCGGGCCACGGTGCCGGAAAACGATCTGGTTCAGTTGACCGATGACGCAATGCCCCCGGTCGCGGTCAACCAGGTGAACGTGGACCGGGCCATCACCGATGCCGGGGAGTTGATCGACGGTTATCTCAGGGGGAGGTACACCCTCCCCCTCTCCCCGGTGCCTGGCCTGATCAACACCTTGGCCGCCGACGTGGCGATCTATCGGCTTTACGCCAGACGGATAAAGCTCACCCCGCCGGAAGGCGTTACCGAGCGCTACAAGAACGCCCAGAAGCTCCTGGAGCAGATTCAGTCCGGCAAGATCTCTCTCGGAGCCGAGAACACAGGTGGCGGGGTGACGCCGGAGACTGGCGGCCCGCAGTTTACCGCTCCGGATCGTGTCTTCAGCCGAGATACTCTGGGGGATTATTGATGCTCACCCAGATCGAAGACGCGATCGTCGACCGTATAGAAACAAAGCTGGGGGCCACTGCCGGGATGGTTGCCGTGCAGAAAGGGGCTGAAGGCATCCCGCAACCTGCCGTCTATGTCTCCACCGAGGAGGGGAGTTTCAAGGAGATCACCCAGGTGAGCTTTAATCAGGAGGTGAAGATCTTCGTTGATGTCATCTTCTCGAACCTGGCCAGCGAGGGGGAGCGGCGCAAGGGGGTCTACCTGATCCTGCAAGGCATTATTCAGACCTTGCTGTTGCAGAAGTTGGGCCTGGCCATCAAGCCGTTGAAGCCGACCAGATGGAGGAATATCACTACCGAGGAATTCAGGGAGAAAGGACTCATTGTCTACTCGCTGGAGCTGTCCACCTCGTTTGTTATCACGAAGCTCGATGATGAGGTGGTGGCGGATCTGCTGACCGTCGGCCTCAATTACTATCTCAAGCCTGGCGATGACGTTGTCGACGCCAGTGACACCGTAACGCTATAGGAGGCAGGCAATGAAATTGAAAGCCGCGCCGGGCCTTCAGTGCCCGATGGAAGGTAAGCCCAGGGAGTACATCAATGACGACCCCAAAGGAGTCGTCGTGCCGGATACCAGTTATTATCAGCGCCTGGTTGATGATGGGTCGTTGGTTTTGGTCCAGGCAAAAAACAAGGGAGGTGACCAGTAATGGCATCCAAAAATATCAGCTTTGACACGATCCCGGCCAGTATCCGCAAGCCGGGCAAGTATTTCGAGTTCAACACCAGGTTCGCGGTCCGGACCCTGCCCTCCAATCTTCAGCGGATGCTGATTATCGGCCAGCGGCTGGTCGCTGGTACCGTTGCAGCTCTGGTGCCGACCCAGGTGTTCAGCGATGCCCAGGCAGCAGACTATTTTGGCAATGGCTCTCTGGCCCACCTGATGTGCCGGGCGGCGATCACCGCCAACCGCTATCTGGATCTGACCGTGATTGCTCTGGACGATGCCGCCACGGCCGGTGCCGCTAGCAGCCCCCTCACCGTTACCGGTCCCGCCACCACCAGCGGCACCTTGGGGGTATCCATCGGCTCGCAGCGCGTCGAACTCGGTGTGGCCTCCGGAGATACCGCCACCGCCATCGCCGCAGCCCTGGTGACCGAGCTGGCCAAGTACCCTGATCTGCCGGTGACGGCTGCCGCAGCCCTGGGCGTGGTGACGTTCACCGCTAAGAACAAGGGCACCGTGGCCAATCAGATCGATCTGCTCGCCGAC
>Ga0074195_1002068_pt1 | contig 24275 bp, 20 predicted proteins | sample EPASupsiteHSE623_FD_64525 | JGI IMG/M metagenome (GOLD analysis project Ga0074195, IMG submission 64525) | Bioremediated contaminated groundwater from EPA Superfund site, New Mexico - Sample HSE6-23 | ecosystem: Environmental > Aquatic > Deep subsurface > Groundwater > Contaminated ... | reverse complement strand
GCTACTGTGCGCCCGAAAGGGCCGCCAAACCAGAACGCTGCCGTGCTCACCTAACTTTCTTTTCTATTTCTGCAAAGCTTGAATTAAACGCTTGAAAAATTTCTTTGCTTCTATTCAACCTAGCCTTGCTGAATATTGTTTTCCTTTACAAACCTAACGATGTTGCATGGTCGATCGGGCTACTGTGCGCCCGAAAGGGCCGCCAGACCAGAACGCTGCCGTGCTCACCTAACTTTCTTTTCTATTTCTGCAAAGCTTGGATTAAGGGCTCAAAAGTTTCTGCATTTCTATTTGGATTTGCAAAGCAGTGCGTTCTATTCATTTTCAACTTAGCCATGCTGAACGGTCAGTCGGTCACCTGTGCGCCCGAAAGGGCCGCCAGACCAGAACGCTGCCGCGCTCACCTAACTTTATTTTCTGTTTCTGCAAAGCTTGAATTAAACGCTTGAAAAATTTCTGTGATTCTATTCAACTTAGCCTTGCTGAACATTGTTTTCCTTTACAAACCTAGCGATGCTGCATGGTCGATCGGGCTACTGTGCGCCCGAAAGGGCCGCCAAACCAGAACGCTGCCGTGCTCACCTAACTTTCTTTTCTATTTCTGCAAAGCTTGAATTAAACGCTTGAAAAATTTCAGTGCTTCTATTCAACTTCGCCTTGCTGAACATTGTTTTCCTTTACAAACCTAGCGATGCTGCATGGTCGATCGGGCTACTGTGCGCCCGAAGGAGCCGCCAGACCAGAACGCTGCCGTGCTCACCTAACTTTCTTTTCTATTTATGCAAAGCTTGAATTTAATGCTTGAAAAATTTCTGTGCTTCTATTCAACTTAGCCTTGCTGAACATTGTTTTCATTTACAAACCTAGCGATGCTGCATGGTCGATCGGGCTACTGTGCGCCCGAAGCGGCTATTATTCAAGACGGAAAAGTCATCAAGGTCAGCGTGAATCTGAACCGCGCTCAGATTACAATTCTTGCACTGCTAGGAAAGGAATGCAAAAATTATTACAGGATGAACTGAAAGTGCTGAATGTGGGATTAATGATATTCTACAGGGATAAATTTCTAATTATGTACCCATAAATGTATAAATAAGCACACTATTTAGTCATAGATTAGTGCAGCAATTGCGGTTGCCCTAATACAGAATCCGGAGAGATCTATGGTGAAATATAAGATACTAATTGCTTCCCTGCTCTTGACTGCTCTTCTTGTGGGGCCGGTCATCGCAGCAGATATAAATTCCTCAGACATGGACAAATATATTCAGATCATTAAGCACGGAAACAGCACCGTCAGAGAAGAGACCATCAGTTTCCTGAAAGAGTATATAACCGATATCACAGGTGGAGACAAGCCCTTATCTCCCCTCATGATTGAAAAACACCACAACTACCTTGCTTCGATCAATTTTAGCTGGCTGGACAACGAGTCTCTTGGCGAGCAACTTGATAAAGGGAACATCGCCGGCGGAGAGGTCAGCAAGCTGAAAGCCGCTTTGAATAAAGACGGCTTCACAGTCCAGCAAGGAATGCTCAAGAACATAAAGATCTTCGATCTGGTGAACCAGGGTGTCCTCTTCACCGCTCAGGCCAATAACCCCAGCACGCCGTACAAAGGATTTATTTTGCCGCGTGCTCCCGGACAGACGTCGATAAACGCGTTCTCGGACCCGGCGAACTTCTCAGTGACCTACAGACTCCGCCCCGATGAGGCTGTGATCTTCGTAGGCCGCACGCCGCCTTCATGCAAATACTTCAGCTACCAATCCTTCCTTGTACTAAAATACGATCCGGAGCAGAATATTTTCAGGAAGATATTCGCCAACATGGGAGATACAATTAACAAATATTACATAAAAACCGGCGGTGCACCCAATGCAACCCAGGGTAATCCCTTCGACCAGCCTATAGTCATCATTGTAACTGCAGACAACGGCACAGCCAACCGGGTCCTGGAGGCAGTTCAATCTGCCGGATATCCAGATGATATTGTGAATATTGAGCCCCTTTCATCCCAGATAGCGAAGATGGGCCTGGAGGATGGATCGGACACATTTATGTTCCTCAATAGAATGGCGTTCTTCGAGGATGAAGCGGCAGGCAATAATTATATGAGCAATGCTCCGGGCGTCGTATTCCGCTTGACGCCGAATAATACGTCGAGCCTTGATCCTTATCCAGTGCCCGAATTGCGGGTTAGAGGAACCGGAAACGCCTCCGAGATGCAACTCCTTGGTGCGGTCTCTGAACTGCGCCGGGCCATCCTCGACAAATACAACAGCTCGAATGCCACAGAATTGACAACCAGCCTCTGGTTGACGGAAGGCTACGATGCCCTCCAGAGAAATATCAACGTCTACGGGCCGACAAGAGATACCTCCTACCTCAACACCACACCGTTCGTTCTGGGCAACAATTCCAGCGATTTCCTGATCGTCTACGGCGTCAATCATGCTGCCTGGGGCAAGGCTATCTATTGCAACTTCGGCGTCTATGGAATGAGCCTGAAGAATGGAGTTGTGGCAGTTGATGACACAAAGCTGAGAGGAACGGCAGAAGAATACCTTCCAAACAATCCCCTGGCCAAATACCTCTATGTCTGGAAAGTCTCCCGTCATTGTGACGGCGAAAAATATTGCTCAAAAGTTCCCACGGGACCGGGCGCTTATGGAATCGGCTTTGACAAAGAAGCATTTGTAGGATTCCGCGCCTATATCGAGAATCAGACCAAAGTGGGACCCTCCAATACAGAGATGGTTTATGATAAGGTGATCAAGATCTCCGCATAATTTCGCGGTGAATAGGATTTGCTTAATGTCGGAGGCGCAAAAAAAGTGCCTTCGATTATTATATTTTTTTCGGATCCCGGAAGGGAGCGAGCATGGTGTCCGTTTTGATGCAAAAAAGGTCCAATTTCGCCGAAAAACGATCAGTCAAGCAGGATACTTGGCGAAGAAATAATTGAGGAGGGCAGATGATTGGCCCCCCCGTTTTCTTGACGTTTTCGTTTTCATGTGAAACGGGTTTAGGGAAGGATGATATTAAACCCGGAATTGAACACATCAAGCATTCCGATAAACCGTTCAAACACAGAGGCATCTCCGGTAGTAACAGCATCTGTCGGAGTGACCGCTGGATTAAGCGCCAGTTGTTCAAGAGTCTTACGGGGCATATAGACAGTGACATTTGCGTCTGCCGAGGAGTCATTCAACCAGTATTCAAGCACACAATTCTTCACCTGAATTAGTGCTATGTCGGTGGTATTGTTAATAACCAGATTCATCTTGAAATCTTCTCCATCCGATTTTGTGCCGTTGAGCCTGACTGCAAGATAATCCAGAAGCTCACTTAAAGACATTGCAGACATTACATCTGCAGATATCATCGTGTTTCCTTGTACCGGTTTGGTGCTGCGAAGTTCCTGGGCCCCAACCAGGTATGCATTGCGTGCAGGACCTGATTCTGCCTGGTATCCGAGCTGTTCGAGAGCTGCGGCTTCCATCTTCCTGGCTTCCATATTGTTTGGATCAGCAAAGACAAGATAATTGGCGATGGATGCTACCAGTTCATACCGTCCAGCATCATAGTCTTTGGCAAGTTTCGGCAGGACGACATCCGCTCCTCCCATGTACTCGGTGATATTCCGGGCAAACTCCTCCGGAGGAAGCCTTTTCAGATTAATGGGATTTGCATCATAAAATCCAAGATATTTCTGGTATGTTGCTTTCACACCCATGTAGATCTGGCCGTAAAACCCGTGAGTGTACCAGTATTCCTGCAATGACTCGGGAAGAACGATCATATTCGAGATCTCATCCATCGTATAGCCCTTATTCATGAGGTTCAGCGTCTGGTCATTGATATACTTGTACATGTCACGCTGGTTTTCCAGGAGTTCTATAACCTTGTCATTTCCAAACCTCGGCCAGTTATGGGCGGTAAACACCACATCAGCCTTATCGCCGTACAACCTCCGTGCTTCGTCGAGGAATTTGGCCCACGAAAGCGGGTCTCTGACCTGTGCTCCGCGAAGGGTCAGGATGTTATGTAGCGTCCCTACGCAGTTTTCCGCCATAAAGAGTGCCTTAAAATCCGGGAACCAGATGTTTATCTCAACCGGAGCTTCAGTATTTGTGTTATACTGGAACTCCATCTTGACTCCGTCAATGGTCAGTGTCTGACCTGTCCTGTTAATATTAATCGTGGGTGCAATAAGTGATGCTCTCCCAACGGCTGGATATTTGCCAAGACCGTTATCGACGAGACCCTTTTCATCACGGGGAAGGGGCAGTCCGTACATGTACGTGGCCCGCCGCTGCATTGCAGTTCCGGCGTATACGTTCTCGCTGACTGCATGCTCCATGAAACCCTCAGGCGCGATGATCTCGACGTCGCCGGAAGCAACTTCCTCATCAGTGACTACTCCTTTCACGCCCTGATAATGGTCGACATGAGGATGAGAATAAATGACTGCCTTCACCGGATAATACCCCAATGTCCTGTTTACCAGGCTCATTGCAGCGCGTGCAGTCTCAACCGAATTCATGGGATCAATGACTATCCAGCCGGTTTTCCCCTTAATGAGGCTCATTGTTGTTATATCATATCCTCTGACCTGGTAAATTCCCGGGACGACTTCGAATAATCCGTTAATGTTATTCAATCGAGCATGCCTGCATAGAAGGGGATTTATCGTGTCGGGGCAGGTCCCATTATCCAGGAATGAAAATGCTTCCATATTCCAGGAGGTATAATTCGGGTAATCGGAGGGGATTATCAGAGGATCATCGGTTGCGATAAATCCTTGATTGGCAAAACGGAAGTCTTCCTCATTATTATTCCAGGCGGGAGTGTCGTTTGCCAACTGGTTGGCTGCAATGGTGTATTCAGTTGCATTGTTCCTGATAGAGTTACTGGATGCCCCACCAGCGGCTGAAATTTCGCTGCTGTATACTCCCGGAATTACTGCGATCAATAAGATGGCAGCTATTAGGAGTTCCCTTAGATGTATTTTCATATTATTTCCTCTCCTATTCCTTCACATTCAGACTCTAAAAAATTCTCTGAATTATATGTAATAGTTTTGCCGACTATGCTCGCGATGGCAGAAAAATTGGCTTACATTTTGCTTATTTTTTGACAACAAATCCCTTTATCGGGGCCATTCCCCTCCGCAAAAGTATATGCAATATTACTATTTAAGTTTAATTTTTGCCACTCAACCATGGATAAATTTTAGAATGAACCTAGCAAAAAGCAGATTCGTGCTCCTTGTCCAGCAGCCTGCAGGCGTTGATGCCTGCTAGAAATCCGGACGAGTGTGAATCACCTATGATCGAGCGGGATGGCCGGGACTCGCTTGTTGGCTGCTCTGTGGATGCCGGATGCCCGCTCGACGGCCCTCGTTGCTGCCCTGGCGTGCTCGCCCGGGTGGCCGCGTGTAGTTTGATTTTCTATGTATTTTGCTCCAGCCAGGTAGCCATCTCATTTATTGATTTTATATCTATATCCAGGGGAGTGCCTGCACCCGATCGCGTGAGTCTCCAGCCTGCGATCACATATTTTGGACTCAGATCCAGGTTGTATCGTACCCATTTGCCGGATTCAAATACGATTTCCCAAGATTTGCCGAGATTGACAATCCCGCCTGAGAATTGAGAATCGACTACCTTTATAAACAACATTTTAGGAGCGGCAATGCTTTCTTTTATGCTTTCCAAACTCAATTTATGACTTTCGATCTCTTGGTCGCTCGGTTCAATCACTTTTTTGTAGCACATGTAATTGGTGCCATTCTTTTTCTCAGGGCCGTCCCACCCTGGAATATCTGTCATACTTTTTGTATGAGTTGTAGATATATAAAAATTTTGACTGATATTTCGCATTATGAAACGGCCAAGACGACTGCACACCGACGGACTTCTGCTGACGGCCCTCGTTGCCGTCGCGCTTGCTCGCGATCTCGCCTGGCACGTTATGTTTGCAAACCGCTTGTCTGCAAATAAGCTCAGATAATGCTTTTGTCTTAGATAATGCTTAATACTCCGTACCTCTCTTGCCAGAGGTTATATGATTGATCTGCATACTCACACCACCTTCAGCGACGGGGAACTCATACCGAGCGAGCTGGTGCGCCGGGCAGAGGTATTGGGCTACACGGCCATCGGCATCACCGATCATGTGGACTATACCAACATAGAGCACGTCTTGAGCTGCGTCTCCAAGGCCGAATACATGGAAGACGTGATGGATATCGAGGTCTTGCCGGGAGTTGAGCTGACCCACGTGCACCCGGCGAAGATCGCACCGCTGGCGGAACTGGCCCGCAAGCTGGGAGCAAAGGTTATCGTGGTCCACGGCGAGACGCCTGTCGAACCTGTTCGGCCCGGCACGAATCGGGCGGCGATTGAGGCCCGAGTGGACATCCTGGCCCATCCCGGATTCATAACCCAGGAAGAGGCGGAGCTGGCGAGAGAAAACGGCGTCTGCCTGGAGATCACCTCCCGGTCCGGCCACAACATCACCAACGGCCACGTGGTGCGAATGGCAAGCCTCGCCGGAACGAAAATGGTGGTGGACACGGACACCCACGCGCCGGAGAACCTCATCGACTGCAAACGCGCAGTTGAGATTGCTATGGGTGCAGGCTTAACTCCCAGAGAGGCGGATCGAATAGTAAACGATCATGCCATCATAAAGGAGCTATTGAAACGCTGATGAGCAATTAGCGATAATTAGTGACAGTTAGCGAGCTGTTTTCATTTCAGGGGTTGAATAGATAGAGATCGTTGCCATCGACATCTCGGGTCGGCATGAAGAGCAAGGCAAGTACCAGATGGTGTGCGCCGTGGTCTCGGCCCGCGTATCTCCGATTTTCATCGAAAAGATCAATGTCGTCAGAATTGTCCCGCACGTGGCTGAAGCGGTTGACCTAAATACGGTCGCTGATTTAACCGTCAGAGCCTGCATGTGTCTTCCCGGGATTGTTGTAGCGGAATCCGGCGACTTCTACAACCAAGAGATCTGGCGGGTGAAGTGCATTCTCGGCAGGGACTTCAAATATCCCGAGACCCTGGCGGAGAGGACGGCGATTGAGCTTGCTCATCACATCTCGTTGGCGGGACGAAGGCTTATCATTGATCCGAGAGAAAGGTAGCACTAATGAATGATGATAAGACCGCCGTCCTGCTTTTGCGGGAGAACCCCAGCAAGTCGCCTGATCCCTACAAGATGGCAGAGTTGCGGGGTTTGGCAAATGCTGCCGGGTACAGGGTTTTGGCGGAGATTCACCAGCGTCGGGATCTGGACCATCGTTTTCAGATCGGCAAGGGGAAGATCGCCGAGGCCATGAGCCACAGCCCGAAGAAGCTGATATTTTACAATGCTCTCAGCCCCGGCCAGGTATTCAACATCCAGAGCGAATTTTCCGCGCAGATCCTCGACCGCTTCAACCTCATCCTGGAGATCTTCGCCACTCGCGCCGCCACACGCGAGGCCAAGCTGCAGGTAGAGCTGGCCACCCTCAGCTACGATGCGCCCCAGGTGCGCAATGCTCTGGCCCTCCAGAAGACTGGCGAGCAGCCGGGTTTCTGCGGCGCGGGAGCTTACGATCAGTCGATGTACCACGACATCCGCAAACGGATGGCCAAGATTCGCACGGAGCTAAAAGACGTGGAGATGATGGGCGAGGACCGGCGGCAGAGGCGCAGGGAGATGGGCTTCGACCTGGTGGCCCTGGCCGGCTACACCAACGCGGGGAAGTCCACGCTGCTCAATTCCCTCACCGGCTCGGTCGTGACGGCCAAGGACCAGCCGTTCACCACCCTCTCGCCCACCACAAGGGCGCTGGAGATCAAGGGCCACAAGATCCTGCTCACGGACACGGTGGGCTTCATCGATGACCTGCCCCACTTTCTGATCAAGGCATTTCAATCCACGCTATCCGAGATCGCCCACGCCGATCTCGTTCTACTGGTAGCGGACATGAAGGACTCGCCGGAAATATTGAGGCGCAAGCTGTTGGCCTCGCATAAAGCCCTCTGGGACTGCGGCGTCACCGCTCCCATGATCACCATCCTCAACAAGGTTGACGGGATCGATGAGACTGAGGCCGCCGCGAAGATGGAGGGCATCGAGGATCTGGCACCCAATCCAGTCCTGGCATCCGCCTCATCCGGCCAGGGGCTGGAAGAGCTGCAAGAGCGCATCTATGAGCAGCTTCAGCCTTTGCAGGAGTATCAGATCCGTATGCCCTACACCCCGGAAAGCTTAAGCGAGCTTTCCCGGCTCTACGAGACGGCGGAGCTGCTACAGGTCAGCTACGGAGAGGAACTCGTAATAAGGCTGCGAGGCAAGAAAGAAGCAATGGCGAAGATACAGGGCGCGAGCCTGTCTGAGATGTCAACTGAATAATAACCGCCATCCACAACCGCGACCATTACATCATTACGACTGCAACTGATTTCATGGCTGAAATTTTGCGAGAGCACTTCCAGCTCAAAGAGACCATCGTCACCATCTCCGCCCGCGATAAACGCCACATCGAGGCGGCGAAGCGATCCATCCGGGAGCAGCGCAAGCTTCTGGAGGATTTTATCCGCACAGATCCGTTTTTTATGATCACTCTGGAACCATATGATCTTCCCGCGGATGACGAGGATGATGGGAATGATGAGAATGGCGTGAATGACGTGAATAATATGCCCGAGATCGTGAAGCAGATGATTAAATGCAGCGCGACTTTCGGCATCGGCCCCATGGCGGCGGTGGCGGGCGTCATCGCCAAGTACGCCGTGCAGGCAATGACGGAGGTGGGCGCGACCTACGCAGTCGTCGATAACGGCGGGGACATTTCACTCCTGAATGATGAGCCGATCGTAGTAGGAATATATGCCGGTGCTTCGCCAATTCGGGATCTGGCCTTCGAGCTGCCGGAGCGCTCAGAGCCGATCGGGATCGCAACCAGCTCGGGCACGGTCGGGCCGTCCATCAGCTTCGGCTGCGCGGATGCGGCGACTGTGATCTCGCAGGACCCGGCTCTGGCGGATGCAGCGGCCACGGCGCTCGGGAACGCGGTGCAGGCTAAAGGGCCGCTGGAAGAATGCTTCCGCGCAATTGACAAACCGGGGATCGACGGCGCGCTGGTGATCCGGGGCGGGGAGATGGCGCTGTGGGGAGAACTGCCCAAACTGCGGCGCGCGCGGGTGGGGGCGGAGAGGATAACGAGGGCATGAACTCGATTAGGAGACCGCTCAATCAGAATTTTGCGCATGATTGGCGAATGCTTCAATGAGGACTTCGGCAACCTCATAGAGTTCTGCGTCCTTCTCATCCCACAAAACCTCGAATGTTTTGAATTCGCCCGTAGCAGGAGAATATTGCGTCTCTATCGCCGAAATGCCGATATTGCGTTCATTCACTGCTAATGCTTCGATGAATTTCTCCAGATCCATCTGTTCGCCCTCAGCAACAATCTGGACAGTGCCTTCAGGAAGGTTTTTCACATACCCGTGCAGGCCGATGAGCAACGCATCTTTCCATGCCCTAATCCTAAAGCCCCCGTGCTGGACACGACCAGAAATAACAGTGGTCAATCTCTGCATTTGCTCTAATTCGCGATCTATTGATATTTTATCCTATTCCAAAGATGTTTGCGAGCAACCGACAAGCAAGAGATAGATGGCACTCTAATGAACCGGAGCGTAAAGAACGGCGCTGTGGGAGAGTTGCCAAATCTGTGGCGCGCGCAGGAGCGAGAGGAGAGATTTTGCGAGGGCATGAATCCAAGCCGCGCGAGCCTTTTCTTTTCATTGAATTATCCTGCAACAGAAATGTCACGGACTCGAATATAATTATTTTTCAAAAAATTTAAATTGTAGTAGCTAATAGTAATAGCCAGGCATTGGCTAAAAATTGGCGACATGCTTGAGGTAATTGAAATGAAGATAATAATCGCAGTGCTCTTGCTGGCCCTCTGCCTTCCGGCAATGGCTGAAGAGCTGCCTGATTTAAAGGGCAATTGGACAGGCGTCATGGATTTTGTAGGATACGACAAGAATACGGCGTGGCAGCCGAATGAAACGGTTTCCTACTGGCCCGGCGAAGGGTGGAACTTGACCATAACCGAGCAGAATGGACGATCGTTCTCAGGCATGATGATCCCGAAAGGAAGCCCGAGATCGGAAGAGGTCATTCTTGGAGTCTTGAGCCAGGACAACGAATCCATCACGATAGTGGATGAAAACGGCATGCTTTGGGGCTCTGTGAACTCACCTACCGAGATCGAGCTGTACTACCAGGAAGTAGGAATCGACGGAATGACTGTGGGGGGCGGGGTGTTCAAGAAAGCGTGATCGCTAATTTTAAATTTTTTTGCGATAACTATATTCTGTATGACAATCCATCAATTTTATACTTTTATCATATTTTTAGTTAATTAATAATTTTCGTGAGATTGGGCGATTTTTTTCCCCGTATATCGCCTTATCTGAGATGTTCTTTTAAAATGGAGAATACTCATATAAAAATATGCATAGATATCATTATTGATATATCGCTAAAGTACATATAATATATTAATACTATGCTTAATTTGGCCAAAACATTTAAATTTAGGTACTATTGTTCTGCATTGAGATGGTTGCATTGTTGATAACTTGAGCAAATTATGTGGCAGGATATATATGGATATTAATAGGCGCTGGTTTTATATTGCAAATTGCTTTTGGATTCTCTTAATTTTATCATTATGTGCATCTGCACAAGATGATCGCTGCCTATTATTCTATGGATTTGAAAATGAGACTGATACGCCAACTGCAGCTTATTCTATTGGATGGCATCCAGATACTGAGAGTTATGAAGGGATTGGTTCCTATTCATCATCAAACGACTTGACTTCTAACATGCTTATCCTCAAAGAAGAGGGACCATTTGAGATTAGCTTTCAATGGAGACAGAGTGAACAAAATTCAGGACATGGATTATTTTTATTTTATATTGATGGTTCTCAAGAAATATGTAAGAGCACCATTTGGTCACCATTCACTAAGACAGTAACTAGCAACGGAACTCATGAATTAAAATGGGTCGTGAGCAAAGGAAAGAAGCCATTTACTGGTTGGATCGATGCATTATGCATTAGAAAGCTGCCATGTTCTAGGCCATGTTCAAGAAAATTGCCAAGCAATCAAGCTGCAAATACCATCATTCAAACGCCTAAATTGAGAAGTCTAACTCCAGATAAACCCAGTCCCCAGGAAATGGGTTCGACTGTGGCGTGGAATGTTGACGCATTTGATTCAAACGGAAATATTATTTTGTATAAATTCTATTTAGATGACAAGCCAATAACAGAATGGACTAATGATAATACTTGGATATGGACAACCAATGAAAGCTGTTTAGGCAATAGAAAGATATCTGTCTGCATTCGAGATGAACTTAGTTCAAATTTAAATATTTGTGACGATCGAATGGCTTTTAATTTCACTATAACTAATTCGAATTTATCTTCGCAAAATGAAAACGTAATTGAAAACGAGACGCAAAACGAAACAATAGCTGGAATTGAGCATGGCCTTTGCACACGCATTGTATGCTCTTGCGAAGAGCTTCAAAATGCAATTAATAATTCCGAATGCATAGACAAACGAATTTTTTTAAGGAGTGGATTTTATAATGGTACAATATATATAATAAATAATACACATTTTTTGCAAATTATGAGACATCCACAGAATCGAGGTAGCGTAATTTTTGATGCTGCAGGTAGCGATTTTAATATAGCAATAGAGGATTCGTCAAATATTTTAATTAGCGGTTTAGTTTTGAAAAACGCTGTTAATGGCATTGGAATGGATAATGTTACTAACTGCACGATATCCGATAACGAAATAGCAGGCTTTAAAATGATGGGCGCCTACATAAATAACAGTCATTTCAATAACAGCATACGAAATAATTCAATTTATTCGAATATATATATAAATAATATTTGTGGGATAAATCTGATAAATTCAAGCGATATATTAATAGATAACAACGATATAAATTCAAGTGCCGTGCATGATCGATATATTTTTATAGACATATTGCTTAAAAATTGTTGTGGAAATAGCCTTCATTTTATGGGAAATGGAATAATAATTGAAAATGATTTGATCTGCTCTGTTAGTTGCACAGGAAGATATTCTCCAGCATGCAAATGCGATTCATGCATAGATAATTGCCAGCATTTTAGAGAATTAAGCCAAAATTCATGGAGTTTTGCCTGCTAATACGGAGAAAATGAATGAGATTCGTGATTATTTGCATAATACTTATAGAATTATTGTTAAGCGTTTCATTTGTTGAATCAATTACCGTGCCGAGCGACAATAATATTCCAAATATTCCCAAAGATTTAAAGGAGTTTGCGTATGGCAGTCAAAGTGCAATTACACATCAACCAGCAGAAGATAATAATGGACAGAATACAGGGGAACGGATACAATACGTTCAAGTACCCGATACACCCGTTCTTATTACCAAATCGCTTATTCCATTGAATTATAATTATTTTGTAGGAGATGTGGTAGGAGTATTTGTCGAAATCAAAAATATGGGGAGAACATTAAAACATATAGATATTAAAGAATCTGCGAGTGATGGCCTGGAAATTATAAATATTTCAAAAAAGGGCTACATATTGCATACGCTTGATGAAGTTAGCAGTTATGAGAATAGACTAAATAAAAATTACTATTCGGATTCGTATGATAAAAAAGATGAAAGGATTCACAATATCGATGTTCTTAATATAAATATCGATTGCGGGAAGTTTTTATTTAATTATAAAAATTTCACAGGTTTTAGCAAAAACTTTGAGCAATTCTTAAAAAAAGACCTCGAAATTAATTGGTCCAGCTTCGAGGTCAATAATTCGATAAGTGGAACAAATATTGGCATATGCGATCCTAATGACTCATCCAAAATGATTATTATTTACTTAGATAAGGATGATACATTCGGAAGATTGTGCCTGAATGGCTCAGTATATAAATTCAAAGTTAAATCAGGAAATGTATATAAATTAGATAACGATTTTGACATATCCATACCTGAACTTGGCCCAAAGGAGAGAGTCGCATATTGGTATTTTATAAAATTGCATAAACCAGGATATTTTGGCTTATCAACTACATTTAGATATTGGTTTGAAGATAATAGCAACTTCTTAGATATAGATAAAGTATCAACAATTAAAGCTAATATCCCTGTACCAATTGTTGATGTTGATATTAATAAATTACATCTATTAAAAAATGAATTGGCAAGAATTACCTATAAAATCAAATATCTGCGAAGACCAATAGAGGATAGTGTAAGGATAGAGCTTGCCAACAAATCTTATTTTACAATTTCAGCCAAGGATAGCCCTAATATATATATATATCCTAATGATTTCAAGATCGGTCAATCATTTGACAAAGCTATAGATGCATATTATGCTAATGATGGCGAATATTCGATACCAGAAATAATTATCAATGGAAATAATTATTCGTTTACGAGAGAAAAAGTATATGTTGAAACCAGATTTCAGCGATATGCAGACCTTGTGACCCTGATTTTTGCAATTATCCTATTCCTTATCGGCGATTTATCTGTAAAACTTAGGGAACCCAAAACGAATAAAATAAAAAGTCTATCGAGTATTCTCCGTAGGAGTAATGGAAAAGTTGCCCAAATAAAAAAATTTTATTTATTAGATAGTCTTGCATTTGGGTTAATATTATTATTATCAATTGTAACTATATTATATTTTGTGACGGACATATCTGGATATTGGTTGTTAGCCATTCTGATAATATGCATATTGGGCTTATTCTATTTTTTATTAAAAAAATAAATGAATTCGTTTTGGAGATATTAGATGATTGAAGTCTCTTGTCGAAACCTTTACCTACCTCGACACCATCCCCAAAACATCAGGTGACCCCTATTGCAGTTACTCCTTATTCACTCTGATTTCATCGAGTTCGAGGCCAAGCGGCCTACGAAGATGGCAGAAGAGATCGACGACCAGGCCAAGAAGGGCAGGCTGGAGGAAGCCCTCTGCGCCTTCATTGCCGTGGAGAAGTTCGACGAGGACGACCCGGAAGCCGTCATAGCCGAGGGTGCCAAGCAGATCACCGACGTGGCCGGACAGGTCCACGCCGCCCGGATCATGCTCTACCCCTACGCGCACTTGAGCCCCAACCTCTCTACCCCCGCGACGGCCATAAAAATCCTCAAAGGATTGCAGGAGACGCTCTCCGGGAACTTTGAGGTCATGCGCGCTCCCTTCGGCTGGTACAAAGCCTTCACGCTGAGTTGCAAGGGCCATCCGCTCTCCGAGCTGTCGCGCTCCATCAAGCTCGGCGAGGGCGAGGTAGTCTCCGAAGCGCTAAAGTCCGAGGCCAAGGCCGTCTCCTACTGGAAGGTCATGGATTTGAACGGAGATCTGATTGATGCGGATAAGTTCGACTTCAAGGGCCACGACAATTTGAAGAAGTTCACCAACTACGAGATCTCCAAGGCAAGAGCGGTGGACAAGGTGCCGCCCCACGTGGAATTGATGAGGCGCTTGGAATTGGTGGACTACGAGCCGGGATCAGACCCCGGCAACATGCGCTACTATCCCAAAGGCAGGATGGTCAAGTCATTGCTGGAGAATCTTGTGCTGGACAAGGCGGCGGACATGGGCGCGATGGAAGTTGAGACGCCCATCATGTACGATATGGAGCACCCCACGCTCAAGAAGTACCTCGACCGCTTCCCCGCCCGCCAGTACCAGATCGAAGCAGACAAGAAGAAGCTCTTCCTGCGCTTCGCCGCCTGCTTCGGCCAGTTCCTCATGGGCCACGACATGACCATCTCCTACAAGGCCATGCCCCTGAAGATGTTCGAGATCACCAGGTACAGCTTCCGGCGCGAGCAGCGCGGCGAGCTGGTGGGCATCCGACGCCTGAGGGCCTTCACCATGCCGGATATGCACACCCTGACCCGCGACATGCTGTCCGCGACGGAAGAGTTCCGCAAGCAGTACCTGGCCAGCATCGCCGTGCTCAAAGAGGTCGGACTGAACCTCGACGACTACGAAGTCGCGATCCGATTCACCAAGGACTTCTATAGCGAGAACAAGGAGTTCATCAAAAGCCTGGTGGACATTGTCGGGAAGCCCGTGCTCATCGAGATGTGGGATGAGAGGTTCTTCTACTTCGTTCTCAAGTTTGAGTTCAACTTCGTGGACACCCTGGACAAAGCCAGCGCTCTTTCCACGGTGCAGATAGATGTCGAGAATGCAGAACGCTATGACATCTCTTACATCGACGAGGCCGGCGAGAAGAAGCAGCCCATCTTGCTGCACTGCTCTCCCTCCGGAGCCATCGAGCGGGTCATGTACGCCCTCCTGGAAAAGGCGGCCCGCGAGGCGGAAGAAGGCAAGCTGCCCATGCTGCAAACCTGGCTCTCGCCCACGCAGGTCAGAATCATTCCCGTCGCAGAGCGCCACCAGGCTCGGGCCTTTGAGATCGCCGGCGAGCTGGGATTCAGAACCGATATCGACGAGAGAGATGAGACGGTCGGAAAGAAGATCCGCGATGCGGGAAGGGAGTGGATACCCTATGTGGTCGTCATCGGCGACGAGGAACTGTCTTCCGGGCAGCTTACCGTAACCGTCCGGGCCGATTCCACACCAAAAGTGCCCGCCAAGGCCAAGATGAGCATCGAGGACCTGCGCAAGCGGATAGCGGCAGAGACCGCCGGAAAGCCCTGGCGCAGACTGCCAATGCCCGTTAAGCTCTCCGAGAGGCCGAAGTTCATCTGAGGTTGGGCCTTAAGTTAAGTCAAGAGGTAGTTCGAACATTGCTTCGAACATTGCTTCGAGCATTGCTTCGAGCATTGGTTCGAGCGTTAGTTCGAGCATTGGGATTTGGCGGCGAAGCCATGAATGAAACGGCAAACTCAGTGCTGCCGTCCCATCGCACATTTTTTTATTGTTATTTTCGTTAACTACTCTACCGATGCTTTAGTTCCAATTTTGGCGGTATTTGTATCTCGATTTTTTTAGCTCAGCTAATCAGACCGTAACTATTATTAATTATGAACTGCATTTTTGTCTTTCGGAGGTGATCGGAGGTGACCTCACTAACCGACCAGATATTAGCCATCGTCATATTTGGCCTAGCGACCTTCATCCTGCCTGCGGCTCTGAACAAGTTCGCAGACTCTCGAAGCCAGCCGAGATGATCGGCTGCACTATTTTATTTTTGCTTTGCGCGGCTTATTTTTCGGGTTTTAAGAGCTGGACAAAAGAAGATTTGGAGGATTCAAGATGCCTCGGCTCGCGGATATCTGTCCACGCTCGGCCCGCCCGGCACGTAAAAAATCTTTCCGAGGTCGCTGTAATAGTTGCCGATGGTCCCGTTATCCCAGTTGTTGGTGAGACCTTTATCGTAAGCGTTGCAGCCGTTATCGATGAGATGATTGCCGAAGATGAGATTCCAGCCGGCGGAGAAGGTCAGATAAATTCCGTAGCCGTTTTTCATTGCCGTGTTATCCCGGAGGGTATTATTGCTGCTGTGATTGGCGATATGAAGCCCTTTTTGGTTGTTTGAGACATTATTGCCCGCCAGAACATTGTCATTGCTGTCATAGTCGAGGCTGATGCCGTTGGAGTTATCCGAGGCGGCATTTTTAATCAGGAGATTCTTTCGAGAGCTGTCCAGGTATGCTCCCGATGCCTTATTCTCGCGAAGAATATTTTTGGCCAGAGAATTGCCGTCGCTGCCGTCTTCGAGAGATATGCCGTACCAGTCGTTGTTGCTGGCGACATTTCCTAAAATTGTATTGCTGCAACTGGCACGGAGGGAGATGGAGCAATCCCCGTTCTCCGAGAGATTGTTGTACCGAATGGCATTCTCCCCGGAATACGCCAGGAAGATGCCGCAATCGCTCTCTTCATTGATGTTGTTGTCCCGGATGCTGTTGTTGTCTATCTCATTCCGGTTCGAGTATACGAGGTTGATGCCGTTTGTGTTATTGTTGATATCATTCTCCACTATCGAATTTCTGCCGGAGTGTTCCAGGCGGACTCCGTCCAGGCAGCCGCGGATGGTATTGTTGCGTATGACGTTATTATGGGAGAGGACGCGAATTCCGGTTTGGCGCGTGGACCGGATATCAAACCCCGACACAACGATTCCGTCGGCCCGAAGCGCTAAGGCAGGGCCGATCGATCCGGAATCCAGGAGCGGTAATCCTTTGCCCGCCAGGACGACCGGCTTTGTTATGTTCAGGCTCTCGCGATATGACCCGCCCTCAACCTCAATTCGATCTCCGGCGCTTGCAGCATTCACCGCTGCCTGAATGCTCTGGCCCGGTCCGACGCTTATCGTGCTCGCTTCCGCAGCCGCCGTGACGATAAAGGCCGCTGCTACCAGCAGGGCTGGATATGCCCAGATTGATCCGATACTCTTCATTGCCTCTCCCTGCATACTACTATGAAGTTCATGATTTTTAAACTTGCCCAAAAAGTGTCGGCAAGCTTTGGCCAGTCCAGGCCCCACGCCGCCAACCCGGTCTTTGGAAGGCTTTATGATGCCTGGGAAGCTTGTCTGTAGTAGATGATAAAACAGCCAGCATTCCTGCCCATGTCCCTGCAGGAATGCAAGAGCCTGGGGATAGAGCAGCTTGATGTGATCCTTGTCAGCGGAGATGCCTACATCGACCATCCCTCCTTCGGCCCGGCTCTGATCGGGCGGGTGCTCTGGGAGACGGGATTCTCGGTGGGCATCATCGCCCAGCCGGATTGGAAGAGTGACGAGGATTTTCTGAGGCTGGGAAGGCCGAGGCTCTTCTTCGGCATAACCTCCGGAAACGTCGACTCCATGGTGAACAATCTCACCCCGAATTTGAAGCGGCGAAGCTCGGATGTCTACTCCCCCGGAGGTGTTCTGCGCCGACCGGATCGAGCATTGATTGTTTATGCCAACAAGGTCCGTGCTCTCTTTCCCGGCGTGCCTCTCATTTTAGGCGGAATCGAAGCGAGCCTTCGCCGGTTCGCCCACTACGACTACTGGTCGGACTCGGTGCGCCAATCCATCCTGGCGGATGCGCCCGGCGACCTGCTGATCTTCGGCATGGGTGAGAATCCACTCAAGGAAGTGGCTCTGCGACTGGAAAAGGGCGAGAAGGCAAACGAGATCCGGGATGTCGCAGGGACGGCGGTGAAAGATGAGGTAAGCCGCTGGAAGACTGCCCCGCAGCTATCGGATTGCCTGATCATCCCCGGCTTCTCGGACGTGTCCGCCGACAGGAAAAAATACGCACAGGCATTCGCTCAGCACTACGGAGAGCAAGATCCTTTTCACGGGCGGGCCGTGGTCCAGCCGCACCCCAAGACGGTCATCATCCAGAACAGGCCCGCCCGACCGCTGACAGGTGCAGAGCTGGACGGCATCTACGAGTTGCCCTTCCGGCGCGAGGCCCACCCGGCCTACCGGGAGAGCATTCCCGCCTTAGAGCCGGTGCGCTTCTCCATCACCAGCCACAGGGGATGCTTCGGATCATGCTCCTTTTGCGCCCTTACCCATCACCAGGGAAGGATCGTGCAGAGCAGGAGCATTGAATCCATTGTGCGAGAGGCAACGCTACTGACAAAGATGCGCGGCTTCAAGGGCATCATTCAGGATGTCGGCGGCCCGACGGCCAATATGTACGGCATGACCTGTGCCCGCTGGAAGGGCGGTGCGTGCCCGGACAAGCTCTGCTCCGCACAGTGCCCCAGCCTTGACATGGACCACTCCCGCCAGGTGGAGTTGCTGCGCCGTCTGCGCAGCATTCCCGGCGTTCGCCGGGTCTTCATCGGCTCGGGGATTCGGCACGACCTGATAGTAGCCGATTCCAAATCATCGAATTACCTGCATGACCTGTGCCGGCACCATGTCTCCGGCCACTTGAAGATCGCGCCGGAGCATATCTCGCCCGGCGTGACGGAATGCATGAATAAGCCGCCCAAAGAGGTTTTAGATGCCTTCCGGGAGCGGTTCAGGGATGTTTCAAAGGAGATCGGCAAGGAGCAGTACCTACTGCCCTACCTCATGTCCGGCCATCCCGGTTGCACAATCCGGGATATGATCGAGCTGGCCGAATACCTGAGGGACCATCACATGTACACCGAACAGGTGCAGGACTTCACTCCCACGCCCATGACGGTCTCGACGGCTATGTACTACACCGGGCTTAATCCGTTCACTTTGGAGTGCGTTCATGTGCCGAAAGGAAGGGAGAAGAAAATCCAGAGAGCGATTTTGCAGTACCGCGATCCCAAGAACTATGACCTGGTCAAAGAAGGCTTAGAGGAGGCCCGTCGCGGAGATTTGATTGGAAACGGCAGAAAATGCCTGATACCGGCACGCCCATCGGCTGCGGCAAGCGCCTCAAGACGCTCTGCAGCGAAAAAGAAGTGACCTGGGATAGCAATCGTGTCAGCGATGCCTTGAATTGGAAAAACAAAAAGCATCAGGCAGGAAGCTGTGAAGAAAGGCCAGAAAAAGAGCAGGCCGAGAGTTGGCGAGAGTCACCAAAAAGGGCAGACCAAAAGTCATCAGGAGTCGGCAGAAGTCAGTCCAAACGGCCTGAGACCTTCTGAGAGATCTGCAGCAAATGAGCTGCAGATTTTTCATTTTCCGAAATATACTGTTTATCCGGCGCAATCTGTGGCTTGCCGTCTCTTTCCTGCCCCATAGAAAGGATGAACAGCTTCACATCCGACCGCATTGTCACCAACCTACTGATTCGTGTTTTGGTCCTGGTTAATATAATCTTGCTAATATCATCAAGAACCATAGCTTCAATACACGAGTCAGAAGACGATTTACGGATTTTTGCGGTGGAAGATATTAAATCATTATTCATATGATTTGCGTGATTTGCAGCCTGCGCAGGAATTAGCCGATGTGTCAAGCGGTTAATTGTAACCCCTGCTTCGGCTGGAAGCAGGAGAAAAAATCATGCAGATTCGCGGCAAATTTTCGAAAAAATTCCCCGGGGGTTCGCGAGGACCATCCCAGGATCTGATGCAGCCACTGGAATTGCCGGCTATTTCTTGGGGGCGCTATTTATGGGGCGCTATTTTCTTGGAGCGTTTGATGCATTTCACGTAGATCCTGTAGCCAAGCAGGCTAAGGGCCCGGCTTTTAGGCATGACGCCGTATTCCAAAAAGCGGGATAGCCTCTCTTGCACGAATAGCGGATCGACCAGCGGCCTCCAACGGCTCATGAAGAGGTAGCCCTGACAGAGCTTGAAGTCAAATCCCCGATAGCCTACAATCTGGAAGCCGGCGCTTTCCAGCTCATGTCGAAACTCGGATGCAGTGACATATTCGGGCGGATTTATTGCCTCGCCGAAGAGGTGTTTTCTTAAAAGCGTGTAGTGAGAGGCGCGGTTGAAAAAGTCCACCACCAATGTTCCCCCGGGCCGCAGAACGCGGTTGAACTCCCGGAGTGCATCCCCGGCATCCCGGACGGTGGGAAGACAGGTAAGAACACCGCTGCTGGCCATCCAATCAAAGGACTGGTCTCGGAAGGGGAGGCTCGTCACACTTCCCTGCAGGAACCTTGCCCACCCTGCCGCTCGCCCGCCATCTTCCCACCGACAGGCCGCCCGGCTCAGCATGTTGCGAGAGAAGTCCATGCCCACCACCTGGCTGACCGTGTCGCCGAAATGCCCTTCGGCAAGGGCATGAATCAGCAGATTCCCATTGCCGCATCCGGCATCCAGCACCCGGCCACCGGAACCGGCAAAACAGAACTTTGCCGCCTCCTTTTCAAAATCTGAGAGAATGCGCAATATGTAGTCCGGCGTATCATCCGGCAGATCGCGTGCCAGCTTGAGGTCAACCTCTTCTCCGCACCTCGTCTGACGTTCCCAGAACTCCAACTCATCTTTTTGCAGGCATTCTCGCTTCTCACCGGACTTCCTGCCAGGCTCCTTGCCGAGACCATCTGTTTCCGACATCAAAATGCCTTCATGCCGTGTTCCCTAAAATTTTATAAACAGGACCATTTTTTACATTGGCTAAATATTTCTCTAGGTTCAATTTAAACTTCGGCAGGTTAGTTCAATTTGTCCAATCTATAAACCATTCATTCAAGGGGCAAGCTGATGATGTTTTGCCGGACCACTTCGGATCGATGGGCCAAGCTGACGGGCCGGTACTGCCTGCCGGCCTGCGTTTATTAAATCGTTAACAGAGTATGGTTTTATGTAGTGTTTTGGTGCATCAGGTCATGGCCATGAGTTCGAGCTTCATCCGATCGGAATCACCCGAGCTTGCACTCGCTTCGCCCTTATTTGCCTCCTCATCGGGCACATAGGACAAATAGAGCTTGCGCCTCTTTCCCTGAGTCATTTTGACGTGCTTCGGATCAATGTCCAGCGCACGCTTCATGACGCTTATAACAGTGGTCTTGTTCAGGCCGAGCATATCCACCAATTCGCTGGTGGTATATCTCCCCGGCCTCTCTGCAATGATGTCGATAAGAGAGCGGGCATGATTGTCCAATGCCTTGCCTTCATTTGAGGCAACCTCGGGAACCGGAGCAGGGCGTCCCTGCCGGGCGCGAAACTGGCTCTTGAGATCGGCGACATCTTTGGAAAGGCGATCAACCTGATCCAGCAGCCTGCCTAAAAGCTCCACATCATTCTCTTTGGAACTCATCTCCTTCGACATCTTTTCAATTGCCGAAACGAGCGTGATCATCGCTTGTGCTTCTTTTCTGTCTCGTTCTTTCTCTTCGGCTTTTGTTTTGTATAGCTCTAATAGCTCTTCGAACATCTATGGGCTGCTCCTAGTATCTTCTAGCTTTATCTCGTCTCGAAATGACCTAAAAGATTATCGGGCTCAAATGAATGATCATAGTATAAATACTTTTCTTTGTATTATCAGATTATCCGCTTTGGGCAGGATGATATGATCATTCTCATTCCTTTTTCCCAAAAAAATGATGAATTTCTCGTGTATCTCTTTTGCAATTATATCTTTATCAGATCACAAAATCACTGCTGCTGCGCTAAGACAGCCTTCGCACAATCTCAGGCAGTTCATTTATGTTTCGAATGATTAGATCCGCAGCCGAAAGGAGCTGCGGCGGCGGCCTGGTGTCCTGCTGCAATGTGAGAACTCCGACATCTGCAGCCCGAAGGGCGTAAATGTCGTTCAAGCCGTCTCCGATCATCACAACCCGTCGATAATTTTTCTTGAGGTCCATTACGATCTCTGCTTTTCGTTTTGGGCTGGATACGGAATAGACCCTCTCCAGATCAAAGCCCAAATCCTGAAGGTAGGCGAGGCTGCGCCTGCTGTCTCCTGATGCCACATATACGTCAGCGCCCAGGTCCTTCAGGCAGTCAAGGACATCCTTTAAGCCGGGAAAGGGTGCGCCTCCCGTGCTCAGGGTGTAAATCACAGCCCACAGATCCTCGTCAACGATCATGCCGGCAGTCAGATAATTGCTCGGGCATCTGGAAGAGACCGCCTGATATACCTCCTGAAGATCTCGAATGGTGGCTTCGGAGCGGCAGAGAATGTCGATAGCCGTATCTGCGGAGACAGGAGTACTGCTGCAACTGATCTCGATTGAGTCTTCTCGCCCAAGGACAAGAGTCTTCAGCGGGTCCTCAGGACGACATGCCGCCAGCCGCTTTGGATTGATCTGAGGAACCACCAGGGCGCGGCCTTTCTTCTCCACGATAAGCTCCCAGGTAACTATCTTCTCCATCATGATGCCGCGGCGAATGTCCTTGGCTACGCGATACATCTTCAGGATGGTTCCAGCCACGTCCATGATAATGGCGAGATCTTCAGACATTGACCGCCAAGATTGGTGGAGAGATCAGATCAAGCTATCGGTAGCATCATTGCCTTTTCGCGAGAAATATCGCACGGCATCAATAGTTCAGTGACTTCCTCCCCGCCCCTGAGGGAGCGGAGCTTCCTGATTCATCGAACACCTTCGGGTTCATCCACAGGCTTGAATTCGACACAGTCCGTGCCTACTACGTTGTTGCCTAGTCCCAGGTTGACTTTACGGGGTACAGGGTACGGGCAACTGACTTGTATTCCCGACCTTGCGAGTCTGAAGGTTGACGCTTGAGATAGAGGTAGTTGACTATGATATATATATGATTGCAGCAACAGCGGGCAGCGTTTCATCCCCTAAAGGAGATGGGTCTTCTCTCGCCCTGCACCCCTATGCCATAACTGCGACATTGGAACGTTACCTTTTCTCCTTTAACTGCGTCTCCTTTTTGAAAGAGAGTAGTAGACATTTATTCCGCAACCCCTACTAGGCCTTCGGATTCCAATTCGGACACAAGCTCGACAATTTGTTCCAAGTCCAAGCGCAAAGCCTCTGCTATATCATAGTAATATAATTTATCAGATTTATCGAGCAAATCCAAGATCTCTTTCTTTGCTTCCTCTCTTGTTAAAGATCTCAATACTATAACATCTTCAGATCCGACTTGCACCGTTTCAATCCCTTCGCCCATTTTATTAATTATGCTCTCCAACCTATTTACTTGTTCGGTTAATTTTGAAATCTGATTACTGAGTTCTTCTATCTTTGCATCCTTCACCCAGTCAGTCGGAGAATATGACTGGTCCTGGTGGGATACATGATTACTTGCATCGGAGCCATGGAATTTTGGATAATTTCTTCGGCCATTGCTTACGAGACCCCGACCTTCGCTCTGAAGCAACGGCATGCTACAGCAGATGATAACATTCAGGCTTCGGCCCAAGCCTGCAGTCAGGCAATGTCACATCTGGCAAAGCAGATATCGAGTGCTTCCTCAAATCCATGGCAATCTCAGACAATGGGCCATAATAGCAGAACGTCGCGATTGGGGACAACGGATATACGATCAAGCATCTATCACTTTTCTGCAAAAGTTGATGAGGAATCCATGCAATTCCATACCATTCTCTTTGGAGCAAATGATATTAATATTCCAAAAGAGTCAACACCCCAAAAGGGCTTTATAGCATGACGGAGGTTATTAAGTAAATATCGTTGATTTTGATCCTACAATAGCGTTATACCGTATTTGTATCTTTATCTCCCAGGAACAGGAAGACAAGCTCAAGGCGGCCTTTGCTGCCCCGGACGTTAAAGCCTGAAGATTGATCCGGCTTTCGACTAAGAGGCGAACTGCCTCTCTTTTTTTGCAGATTGTTTGGTGT
>Ga0074195_1002067_pt1 | contig 24281 bp, 28 predicted proteins | sample EPASupsiteHSE623_FD_64525 | JGI IMG/M metagenome (GOLD analysis project Ga0074195, IMG submission 64525) | Bioremediated contaminated groundwater from EPA Superfund site, New Mexico - Sample HSE6-23 | ecosystem: Environmental > Aquatic > Deep subsurface > Groundwater > Contaminated ... | reverse complement strand
AATCCGAGTGCCTGAACAACGATAGCAGCATATTCAGCACGTGTAATATTTTGATCGGGCTTGAATTCGCCATCGCCATAACCTACAACGATTCCGAGAGCGTTCAGCCTGCTAACCGCATCATTGCCTGTTTTAGCAAATGCGGTAGGAGCGGCAAAGCTAAGCAAAAACAGTGCTACAGTTAAGAGAGCGATAAGTCTTTTAGCTTTTCTCATTCTTCTAAAATCCCCCTTCATATTTTTTGTCTTTTTCTAAAACCATTTTAAAACCCAACTACTTGCTTTACTCGGGCAACACCCCCTTCAATGGGTACTTTATGATGAAACCACTTATTGCTAAAGGCTAAAGACCTTTAGAGACTAAAAAACAACAAAAAATCACTCATTCATCTTTTGTTCTACGGATTGGATATGTTTTCCTGCATCTCTGCTGGAAATTTTTCATTTTTTCCATTTAATTTCCTTGGATTTGTTTAGGCGGGATGGAAGACGGTTTCCTTGATTGGCCCGGTATTCCCTGAAAAGGGTTATTATGCCACAACCTGAATTCATTATACCGAATTACCGACCGGGTAGTCAACAGCTTTCGGACAACCAATATCTGGAGATATTAGTAGCAGTGTTCCAGTCATTTATATTCATATTTATTCGGGGGTATGTTTGACTTTACAGGGGTAGAAACAGAAAATTTTTTCCTGTAGAAACAATTTTTTTCTGTATAGTCTGCATAAAAAAAGCCGGCAGTACCGACTTTTGGGATTTAATCTGTTTTACTGTACTATAGATTCCAACCGCTCAACACGCTTTTCGAACTTACTGATATCCTTCCAAATATGATTAACCTGCCTTTTGATATCGTTAATATCTTTTTGCATTTTCATTTGCCCTTTTTCCAGAGTTTGTTGACCTTTTTGCAGTATTTTAATATCCCCTTTAATTGGTTTCAATTCCTCCTGAATTACGGTGCGAAGCATATCAATTAACTCGTTGTCAGGCATGAGACATACCTCCTTTTTATCATGTGGCTTCCTGCAGGTCTTGCATAATTCCTTTGGCAGCGCGTTTCAAGGTGCCTTCAAGTTTGGCAGACTGGTGCTGCAGGGTATCAATTTCACCTCGCTGAACTTCTTTGCTTTCTATGATAGCCCGAAGCATTTGACCATGTTCCTCTCTCATGCCGGATACAGCGATATTTAGATCCTTTATGGCACGGCCATGTTCCTTTCTCATGCCGGATACGGCGGTATTTAATTCCTTTATGGCACGGCTATGTTCCTTTATGGCACTGCCGTGTTCCTCTCTCATGCCGGATACGGCGGTATTTAAATCCTTTATGGCACGGCTGTGTTCCTTTATCGCTTGGCTGTGTTCTTTTATCGCACGGCTGTGTTCCTCTCTCATGCCGGAAACCGACTTCTCCAGAGATGAAAGTTGTTCCGGGACGTTCTCTAAAGTTTCAAGACGCTTCAATATTTCCTTTAATATTTCTTCCATCATGAAAACTCTCCCCAACTTACTGTACTATAGATTCCAATCGCTCAACACGTTTTTCGAACTTACTAAGATCTTTCCAAATATAATTAACCTGCTTTTTGATATCGGTAATATCCTTTTGCATTTTCACTTGCCCTTTTTGCAGTGTTTTAATATCTTCTCTAATTGGTTTTAATTCCTCTTTTAATTCTGCTTTTAATTCCTTTTTTAATTCTTCTTTAAATGGTTTTAATTCTTCCCGAAGTACGGTGCGAATCATATCAATTAACTCATTTGGCCTTAATAATTTTTCCATCCAAAACATCTCCTTGAATCAGGTGCTTTCATTGTACCGTTTATTTCCAATCATTTCAATGATAAATCGATGATATGTACATAACTTTACATGGCTTATTTGGCCTTACTGTTGAGCAGTTCGACGGCAATCCGGCTGTTGCGGAGGGCCTTCTGGCGCAGGTTCGTTGTTACACTTATCAATTCGCTCCTGATTTTATCCTGCTCGGCAATTATCCCGTCAACCTTTTGGATCAGTTCCACGGAGGTAATGGAATTCAGGTCTTTGCATACAGGTTGGCCTGTGGAATCCAGAAATTCCGAGACCTTGGGGTCATAGCTGATGCCCAGCATGGGCACCCCGCAGACGGCAGCTATTATCAGGGCATGCAGCCTCATCCCTATAACCAGGTCCATGGAGCTGACAAGTCCCGTCAATTGTTGGAGGCTCAGGCTGCGTTCAACCAGCAGGGGCCGGTTTTTCATCATTGCACTGATTTCCCGGGCTGGCGCAATGTCCCCGGGATACTGCATGGGCACAAAAAGAATATGCCAATGCTTCTCAGACAGGCTGTCTGCCAATGCCGCAATGGCTTTTTTGTATCCCGTCAGACCCTGCCAGTCCCTGACAAAAACCCCTGCCACCGGCCCTGCCGGGGTGGGCAGGCTGAGAGAACTGAACACCTGTGACGGATCACCGGCTTCTTCCGTGTTTATGCCAAATACCGGGTCAGCGGTAAGTTCAACGGGAGGCTTATGTACGCCGATTTCCTTCAGCAGTTGGCCCGAAGCCGGGTCCCGCAGGGTAATCATGTCCACCCCGCCGGCCACCAGCCTGATCAGCATCCTGCCCAATCCCGTAGTGACCGGCCCGATCCCCTGGGCGTAAAACATCACGGGTACACCCATCATCCTGGCCATAGCCACTATACTCAGATAATACGGAATGGTCAGAGGCCCCGTCACATCCTGCAGCAGGCTGCCCCCGCCGCTGATCAGCAGGTCCGCCCGGCTTAAGGCCCGGAAAATCGGAAACAGGCTGAACCTGTTGACGGCCTCGACGCCGTAACGGGCCGCAGTCTGTCCCGGGTCGGCCGATAAGACGATGATATGTAAGTCCGGCACTTCCGCTCTCAGGGCGCTCACAATAGAGGCCAGGAGAGCTTCGTCCCCTATATTTTCGTACCCGTAATAACCGGATATGACCACTGTTTTCATAGCAGCTGTTCCCTTTCCGGTGAAACCTCTTCTGGAGCGGCAGTGGTTTTGCCCGCCAAACGCTGTAAACTCCGGGTCTGAACTTAATTATTCGGCAAATTTCGCCCTTTTCCTTTTTTAAGAAAGATGAAAACCTTGGCAAATCCTTCTGCCAAGGTAATCTTTATCCTATATTAAACTGTTTATTTACTGAGTACTCCTGCGGGTGGGGTCCATGGCCTTGGCCAGGAACACGGCCACCTCCGCCCTTCTGACCGGCAGGGCAGGCCTGAACGTCCCGTCCTCAAACCCTTTGCCGATGCCGTTGTCCGATAGTTTCTGAATAGCCTCATAGGCCCAGGATGTTTTGGATACATCCTTAAATTCTACGGTCCCGCCTGTCAATTCCAGGCTGTAGGCTTTGGCCAGGATGGCCGCAATCTGTTCCCTGGTCACACTGCCGTTGGGTGCAAATTTTCCGCCGGGGAAGCCTGAGATAATACCGGCTTTCTGTGCTGCCGCAATATGGGCGTAAGCCCAATGGGTCTTTGGCACATCGGGGAAATCGGTTTCAACATTGGAGGTGGGCAGATTGAGGGCTTTTACCACCATGATGGCCAGATCGCACCGGCGGGCCGGCAGGTTGGTCCCGAATGTGCCGTTTCCCATACCGGTAATAATTCCTTTCTCCACCATGAACCTGATATCGTTAAAAGCCCAGTGTGTGGTAGGCACATCGGCAAATTTGGGGGGGTTATCCCGGGAGGCAATTTCTTTCAGCCTGGCGACTTCTACCTGCAGCGCGCTGATCTGGTCTTGCAGCGGCTGCAAAGCCTGGTCGGCATAACTCCTGGCAATCACCGGGTTGCTGCTGCTGCCCGGCGGCCCGGAGCCGGCGCTGACAGCCAGGGCTATAAAGAATCCTGCCAGTACCGGTATAAGAAGCAGGAAACCTTTTTTTCCAAACATAATTTATCACACCCATGCTGTTTTGTTTATTTTTTCTATCTGGCTTTTAGTTTTTCCACGTCAGCCTTCAGGGCGTCAATCTGCACCTGCAGTTTGCCGACCTCGGCATCAATATAGCTCTTGGTTACCAGCGGGTCTGTCTGGGTCCCCGGCCCTTCCCCGGCTGCCAGGGCCAGCTGGCCCAGGCCAAATCCCACAGCTGTCAGTACAATAACGGTAAGCAGGATCATCACTTTTTTTCTCCACATAGCCATTCCCTCCTGTTGATAATATTATTTTGTTTCGCGAAGCAGCCTGATATTTCCTGTCAGTTTCGCCTGATTTCAACAAAAAAATAAAGCCCAACGGGCTTTTAATTTGTTATTTCATAAACTACATTCTTCCAGGTTTGCTCTGAAACAAAGAGGTACCGGACATCTTTAACGCTCCCGGAGGGATATTCTATACCCGGGAGCGCAGCCTTCCTCATCCGGTGGAGGTCCATCTCCCTGCTGAAGTGGAACATTGTAATCATCTGCTGAGTCGAAAAATTTGTCCTGATATCATGGGTGAAAATCCATACCAGCTTTGGTACCTCCAGCAGCATGCGGGGATGCAGAATCTGGTCAGCCACTGCCCGGACCACGTTGTGGTCGTCTGTCCGGGCGCCCCTTTCCGTCTGTTCAAAGGCTTCCAGCATGGTGATGTCATCTCCGTTGACCTGTAATACGCCCACGATGTCGCTCAGCTTCTGCAGGGCGCTGTGGTTGACTTGGGCGAAGTTGGAAATACCTATTTCAAGCTTTTCCTCCAGAAACTTATGGACTCCGTCCCGGCCCTGTTCCCGGTACAGGTCCTGTACCGTCATATATTTGCCGTCAGGGTTGACTGCGCTGCCGCTGTTGATGACTGTACTGAGGGGGATGACCACAACGGCCGCCTGCTTCGTTTTCCTGTTGAAGCTGGTAATGGAAATAACCCGCAGCCTGTCGCCGTCAGCCCAGATATACATGATGTTGACGGAGTCAAGGGCCTTATTCAGGCTGGACCTGGCTGCCTGCAGGGTGATTGCCGGCGGGGCCGCATCTAAATTGGCCGGGCCGGCTTTTTTTGTTTCCTGGAGTGGGGGAGCATACCACTTCTCCCGGTCGGTCCGGAGCCAGTGCCCTGCCATGGGCGGGACGCCGACCTGATTTATGGCTGGTATCCCTGCCGGGGACCGGCTGCGCAGCCAATTCATCAAGGCCGCATCCTGAGCGGTAAACTGGAAGAACAGCAGCGTCATGGCTGCCAGCAGCGTACATATGAAAATACCCGAAACCACCAGCGGGGTCTTGAAATTCTGCCGTTTCATAAAAAATCCTCCTTTGGGCCAAACACTTATATTATTGGCCCAATGAAGGAAATTAATACAAAAAAGGGACTGTTTTCAAACAGCCCCTGCGTGTTTTTTTATATTCTATTTCCGTCTGAGTTGTTCATATACCATCTCGGCCAGGCCCAGGCTGCCGGTTTCCGCGGCTTTTATGCTGACTTCCTGGTCATACATGCCCTGAAATATTTTCCCGGCCATGCTCTCTGCAAACAGCCCGCCTTTGTCCACGGTTGCCCGCATCCGTGAAAACACCTGGTAGATGAAAAGCGCTTCCAACTGCCTGGCAGCTTCCTGCAACTGTTTGTCCTCCTGGGAAGCAACAGCTTTATCCAGCAGCTGCTTAAAACCATCTTCCACCGATTTGGTCCGGCTGCCGGTTATGTCAGCGGCCTGGGCCCCAACAGCGCCGATTTTCATCGGTCTCACCCGCTTTCGTCAGCTTTTCGGGGCTTAGCGCCTCAACAGGGCGTTGGCCATCCCCAGCATCTCGTCAGAGGTCTTGATGGATCGGGAGTTAAGTTCATAGGCCCTGTTGGCCATAATCATATTGGTCATCTCTTCGGCGATCTGGACATTGGACATTTCCAGGGTACCGGCAGTCACGCTGAAATCCGTGGCGGCCTGCGGGCCGCCTGAATTGGCCGTCTGCCTGTATAAGTTAACCCCAACCTTCTCCAGTCCGGCGGGATTAGCAAACCGGACGATATTTAACCTGCCTTGTTCGGCTTGCGCCTTGACTACCCCGTCCTGGTCAGCCGCAAGTATATCACCTGTTTTAAGCGAGAGACCATTCGCGTCCAGGTCAACAGTGGTCTCCGGCTCCAGGGGGTATCCCTTGTCCGCCGTCACCAGCCGGCCGTCTTCGTCGATTTTGAAGAGGCTCTGGCTGGTATATGCTGTTTCACCGTCGGGGAGAACTATCTGGAAAAAAGCCTGTGGTTTGGCTTCTTCAGCCTGGGGCAGGGGGTTACCCTCCTCATCCGCCTGCTCCTCCTCCGGTTCTTCTGCTGACAGCTCTGAGATCAGTACAGCATCTCCGGACTTATCGGTCGGCTTGAAAATACCGGACTCTACCTGGTCAAGGTCATTGGGTGATGTAAAGGTGTATGCCTCCAGCCGGACAAGTTCCACGTCCCCGTAAATGGCGCCCTTAGCATCGATATTAATTTTACCGGCGCCCTGGGTAAAAGTTAACAGCCCGCCATCGGCCGACTCCATATTGATAATTTCACCGTTCCCGGTAATAAGATACCCGTCGGCATCAATTTTTATCGCCCCGTCTCTTGTATAGGCCTTAGAACCGTCCGGGAGCAGCACTTCAAAAAACGCATTGCCGGTAAGGGCCAGGTCGGTCGGGTTGCCGGTAGATTGCAGGCTCCCCTGTTCAAAAATCAGCTGGGTGGTCACCGGCCTTGCGCCGGTTCCTACCTGCAGTCCGTTCTCCAGAACCTGCCCGCCGGTCCGTATCTGAGAATAAAGCAGGTCCGCAAACTCCACCCGGCTCTTCTTAAAGCCCGCGGTGTTGATATTGGCGATATTGTTGGCCACGGTATCCATGGCTGTTTGCTGAGCAAGCATGCCCGAGCTTGCTGACCACAGCGCCTGTAGCATGAATATCCTCCTTTCAAACCGGTCAATCCCGGTTGCAGCCGCCTCAGTCGGTTAGCGGCTCAAGAGGCCCCCGCATGCGGTCCGGCCTCGTTATTTAGCCATTTCGATGGCCTGGGCCAGGGTCTGGTCATGGGCCGTAATCATTTTCTGATTAGCCTCATAGGCCCGGTTAACGGTAATCATATTGACCATTTCCGTGATAGGGTTAACATTGGAGGCTTCGATAAATTTCTGCCTGACCTGACCGGTAAAGCTGCCCATAGCCTGTCCGCCTGTAAACAGTGCCTCCCCAACCTTGGTCAGTTCCTCCGGGTTGCTGACTGTGACCAGCTGCAGGGTGTCAACCTTAGCGCCGTCAACGGTTATGTGGCCTGCTGCATCTACGGTAACGTTATCGGCAGCGCCAACCCTGACAGGCCCGGCCTGACCCATGACATAAGCCCCCTGGGTGTTGACCAGGCAGCCCTGACCGTCCAGGGTAAAACTGCCGTTGCGGGTCAGGAAGGTCCCGTTTTCGTTGCGGACCACAAAAAACCCGTCTCCGGTAATGGCCAGGTCAAAGGGGTTGGAGGTTTCCCGCAGTTGTCCCTGCTCATGAAAAGTGTAAATCTCATCCACTATGGAGCCTGTCCCCATGGAGCCGATAACAGGCCTCCCGGCGGTTTCAGTCTGCTTCCGGTCATTAACCCGCTGGACCAGAATCTCCGGGAAGGACTTAAATAGCGCGGCGTCTCTTTTATAACCGGTGGAATTCACATTGGCTAAATTATTCGCCGTCACGTCATTGCGGACCATTTCGGTCATCATGCCGGAAGCCGAGGTATAGAGTCCTCTGATCAAATATCTGTTCACCTCCCTCTACATTACTTTCCGGACCAATTTATTGGCGTCGGGAAGCATTTCTATCATGGACAGGGCCTTACCTGTACCAAGGGCCACGCAGGAAAGGGGGTCATCCGCAACATAAACGGGCAGGGAAGTTTCCTTGCTGATCAGAGTATCAAGGCCGTTCAGCAGGGAACCGCCCCCGGTCATCACAATGCCTTTGTTGATTATGTCGGCAGAGAGTTCGGGGGGAGTCTTTTCAAGTACTTCCTTAACCGCTCCGACCACGGCCTCAACGGTTTCCTGCATCGCATCAAAGGTCTGCTGGCTGGTGATGGTAACGGTCTTGGGCAGCCCGGAAACAAGATCGCGGCCCCTGATTTCCATGGCGGCATTTTCTGTTTTGCCCCGGGGATAAGCAGTGCCTATGTTTATCTTAAGTTCTTCGGCTGTCCGTTCCCCGATCATCAGGTTAAACTCGCGGCGGATAAACCTGACGATAGATTCATCAAACTTATCTCCGCCTACCCTCAGGGAGGCGCTGGCTACAATCCCGCCCAGAGAAAGTACGGCCACATCGGTGGTCCCGCCGCCGATATCAACAACCATGCTGCCGCTGGGTTCCGATATATCCAGGCCGGCGCCCAGGGCTGCAGCCAGGGGCTCTTCGATCAGGTGGGCTTGTCTTGCTCCGGCCTGCAAAGCAGCCTGCCGCACGGCCCTTTCTTCCACACCTGTCACCCCGGAAGGGATACAGACCATTATCCGGGGGCGGAAGAAAAAGCTTCGGCCACAGGCCTTGTTAATAAAATATCTTAACATTTTTTCAGTAACGTCGTAATCGGCTATTACCCCTTCCCGCAGGGGACGGGTAGCTATAATATTTCCGGGGGTGCGGCCGAGCATCCGGCGCGCTTCTTCACCAAGGGCAATGATTTTTCCCGAATCCTTTTCCATGGCGACAACAGACGGCTCTCTTAAAACTATTCCTTTTCCTTTAACATAGACAAGAACACTGGCAGTCCCCAAATCAACTCCGATATCTGCACCGAACCAAAACATTGGATTTTCCCCTTTCAAACTTATGTAAAGCCAGAATAATCCGGACCTGGCGAATACAGCGAAAATGGCCATAATTTGCTAAGTAAATTATTCTACACCGTTAGGGAAAATCCTTTTTTTATTCTCTTATTCTGCCATTTCCTGATATTTTTTTCTGGTTGCTTCACCGCCCCGGAGGTGGCGTTCCGACTTATTGAATTCCAGAATATTTTTAATCTGTACGGCCAGCTTTTTGTTTATGCCCGGGAGCCGTTCTGTCATATCTTTATGAACTGTACTTTTACTGACTCCAAAAATGACCGCCGCCTGTCTTACGGTAGCTTTGGATTCAAGAATGTAAGAGCTGATATCGAGCACGCGTCTCCTGATGTAATCTTGCATGTGGTTACCTCCCCCTTGATTACTAATAAATATATATGCGGGGAAGTTGAATAAATGCGAAAAAAAAGCAGGGACCAATCAATACTTCAACTTTTGTATCTGCACACCCGTATAGTAATGAGAGATGATTTTCCTGTAGTCTTGCCCGTCGAGGGCCATCCCGTTGGCCCCGAACTGGCATAACCCGACGGCATGGCCTTTGCCTATAGATGTGACCCTGATTTTACCGCCCGCTGCTTCCCATTGCAGTAAAGTGGAAGTCATCCCGAGAACCTGTCTTAAACGGGCTCCCGTCATTACCTGGCCCAACACCCTGGCCTCCTGCAGCCTGCCCTGGGGACTCTTCTTCAAGGGCGCCATCAAAGTTCCACCCGCAGCGGCTGCCGGGGCGGCATTCATTCCTGCCTGCTGCAGGAGTGATACCATCTGTGCTTGATCAAAAACTTTTACTAAAACCTGGTCGGCAACCCTGTATTCGCTGCTGCAGTTAACGCCCCTCAGATAGGGGACGGGGTTGTTCCAGACGTCCTCTGAGTTCTCTGTGCCATGGCCGCCGCACGAACCGTGATAAACCGGTTCAATCAGAGCCCTGTTATAAGTGATGACCTGGCCCTCTGTCATCTTAACGGCCTGCTCGATTTTAGCGATATTTATGTAATACCTTACCCGACCCCACTTAGCTTTCAGTTCGTCCCTGCTGCTCCAAGCCTGGCAGTGTACAGGGTCGGTACATATTTCCGCATTGCCGTGGGCATCGGCAGGCTTGGCCCCGTATCTGAACATGCGCCTGACAGTATAGGTCCGGGCCGCTACCGCCTGAGCCTTTAAAGCCTCCGGCGCAAAGTTGGCCGGCATTTCCGCCGCCACCACCCCCACCAGGTATTCCTCCAGGGGGAGGGCTGTCACCTTTCCGGTCGTTTTGTTCAGGACCCTCACCACCGGTTCGTTCTCCGGTGTTCCGGGCGGGGCTCCGGAATAATCCCGCAAAACCCACAGAGGAATACCGAGCAGGGACGCGGAGATGATCAAAGCCAAGATAATCATCAGTTTTTTCACGGACAGACCTCCCGGTGAAGTTTCGCCATAACTGCTCCCAATTCTAAAAACAACTGTTTACAATTCTATGAGTATGAAAAAAACATGGCCCTAAGACCATGTTTTTTGACAGCCGTCTAATTCAGTTAATTCGCCGGTCAGGCCTCCTTAATTCTCGTAACATCCGCACCCAGGCCGCCGAGTTTGTGTTCCAGGTTCTCATAGCCCCTGTCAATATGGTGCAGCAGGCTAATTTCGGTTTCGCCCCTGGCGGTCAGACCGGCCAGGATAAGGGCGGCGCCTCCCCTTAAATCGGTAGCCCTGACTTTGGCCCCCTGGAGCCGGGGAACCCCCTTTACTACAGCTACCCTCCCGTCCACCAGGATGTCGGCCCCCATTCTGGACAGTTCCTCTATATGCATAAACCTATTCTCAAAAACAGTCTCCACAATCATGCTGGTACCGTTCGCACAGGCCAGGAGCGAGGTCAGCTGAGCCTGCATGTCGGTTGGAAAACCAGGGTAGGGGAGGGTCTGGATATTGGTCGGCCGGATCCTCTCCGGCCCGATGACCCGGATACCGTCCCCGCTGTTATGCACACTGGCGCCTGTTTCTTCAATTTTGGCTATCACCGGCTTCAAATGCTCAAAGATAACATTTTCAATATAGATATCCCCACCTGTAATGGCGGCGGCCACCATGTAAGTCCCCGCTTCGACCCGGTCTGGAATTACCGTGTGGTTTGTGCTCTTCAGGGAAGAAACCCCCTGGATGACAATCACTTTGGTCCCGGCGCCTGATACCTTGGCGCCCATGGCATTCAGGAAATTGGCCAGGTCCACGATTTCCGGCTCTGCGGCGGCGTTTTCAATATATGTAGCACCATCAGCCAGCGCAGCCGCCATCATGATATTTTCGGTAGCCCCGACGCTGGGGAAATCGAGGTATATCCTGCCTCCCTTGAGCCTATCCCGGACTTCGGCGTCAACGTATCCGCTCTCTTTGGTAATCACGGCCCCCAGAGCTGCCAAACCCTTCAGGTGCAGGTCGATGGGCCGGATCCCGATGTTGCAGCCGCCGGGCATGGAGACCCGGGCCTTGCCGCACCTGGCCAGCAGCGGTCCCATAATGAGAAATGAGGCCCTCATCCTGCTTACAGGATCATAGGGAGCTTCGTGGTTATGAAGATCCCTGGCTGTGACTGTCAGGGTATCGCCTGCCCAAATTATTTCGGCGCCCATATGTCTTATCAGATCTACGATGTTGGTAACATCGGACAGCCGGGGGACGCCTTCAATCCGGCAGGAGTCTTTGACCAGCAGAGCAGCGGCGATTATCGGCAGTACTGAATTTTTGGCTCCGCTTACTTTTACTTTTCCGTTTAGGGGTACTCCGCCCCGGATAACCAGCTTTTCCACAAATTTTCCTCCAGATAGATCTTCATTTGATAGCCCATTTTTCGACAATTTTTGCACCCATGAGCATTTTAATAGTAACCCGGTTCTTCCCCTTATGTCAACGCCCCAGGCAGCTTAACCTGAATAGTAATAATTACCACACCATAATAATATACGACACGCTTCGATTTTTTTAGGCCCAACCTCAAAAGAAAAAGCTCCAGGCTTTTACACCTGAAGCTTTTTAAATCATTCATTTATGCCTGGCCGGCGGCCTTAAGGCGGGTCAAAGCCCTGCGCAGAGCCATTTCAGCACGGGCAGCATCAATGTCAGCAGTTCGGTTGGCCAGTCTCTGCTCAGCACGTTCACGTGCGGCCTTGGCCCTGATTACGTTAACTTCGTCCCCGCGCTCAGCGGTATCAGCAAGGATGGCGACCTTGTCGTCACTTACTTCCATGAACCCGCCGCTGATGGCCAGCTTGGTCTCTTTACCCGCTATAATAACCTTCATTACACCAATGGTCAGGGCGACAACAATGGGTGCGTGCATGGGTAAGATACCAAGGTAGCCCTCTACGCCCGGAACAACAACAAAGTCAACCTCTTCACTGAAGACGATGCGTTCCGGAGAAACAATTTCTACAGTAAGACTTTTATCAGCCATACTACTCACTTCCCTCTAGCTCTTTGGCCTTGGCGACAACCTCATCGATGGTTCCCGTCATGTAGAAGGCCTGCTCGGGGATATCGTCATGTTTCCCTTCAATGATTTCCTTGAATCCGCGGATACTTTCTTTCAGTGGCACGTATTTGCCGGGAGTTCCTGTGAAGTTCTCGGCAACGAAGAACGGCTGGGACAGGAACCTCTGGATCTTCCTGGCGCGGGAAACAGCCAGTTTATCATCATCGGACAGTTCGTCCATACCAAGAATAGCAATGATATCCTGGAGTTCCTTATACCTCTGCAGGACCCCCTGAACGGAACGGGCTACCTTGTAATGCTCTTCGCCAACAATCTTGGGGTCAAGGACCCGAGAGGTAGAATCAAGTGGATCCACTGCAGGGTAGATACCGATCTCAACAATGGCCCGAGAAAGTACTGTTGTGGCATCCAGGTGAGCAAAGGCAGTAGCCGGAGCGGGGTCAGTCAGGTCGTCAGCAGGTACATAGATAGCCTGTACTGAGGTGATAGAACCCTTCTTAGTGGATGTAATCCGCTCCTGCAGCTGACCCATCTCTGTAGCCAGCGTGGGCTGGTAACCAACCGCGGAAGGCATCCGGCCAAGGAGCGCGGAAACCTCGGAACCGGCCTGGGTGAAACGGAAGATGTTGTCGATAAACAGCAACACGTCCTGGCCTTCCTCATCCCGGAAAAACTCGGCCACTGTAAGACCTGTCAGACCAACCCGGAGACGGGCGCCCGGTGGTTCATTCATCTGGCCGAACACCATGGCCGTCTTGTCGATAACGCCCGAACCGATCATTTCATGATAAAGGTCGTTACCTTCACGGGTCCGCTCGCCAACGCCCGAGAACACTGAGAAACCGCCGTGTTCGTAAGCGATGTTTCTGATAAGCTCCATGATCAAAACTGTTTTTCCAACACCGGCGCCACCGAAGAGACCGATCTTACCTCCCTTGGCGTAAGGGGCCAGCAGGTCAACAACCTTGATCCCCGTTTCCAGGATCTCAGTTGAAGTCTCCTGGTCTTCAAAGAGCGGGGCCGGGCGGTGAATGGGATAATAGGTATCGGTCTCAATGGGTCCTTTGTAATCAATTGTTTCGCCGATAACGTTTATCAGTCTGCCTAAGGTAGCACGACCAACCGGGATAGTAATAGCTGCTCCGGTATCAATTGCTTTCATGCCTCTTACTACACCGTCCGTGGTACTCATGGCAACAGCACGTACCAGGTTGTTGCCAAGGTGCTGGGCAACTTCCAGGGTGATATTCAGCTCGACGTTCGACTTGACAGCATCCTGGTCGGCGCTCTTAATTTTGATAGCATTGTATATTCCTGGCAGTTGTCCGGGTTCAAACTCGATGTCAACGGCCGGACCTACTACCTGAACTACTCTACCTACGTTCATTTAGGCTTTTTCCCTCCTATCACATTAATCTAGTGCGTTTGCACCACCGACTATTTCGGAAATCTCCTTGGTGATTGCAGCCTGCCGCGCCCGGTTAAGGGAAAGGGTCAGTTTATCGATTATTTCTGAAGCGTTGTCAGTTGCCGAACCCATAGCGGTCATCCTGGCCCCCTGCTCACTGGCTTTGGATTCCAGGATCGCCCTGTAGATTGCGGTTTCAATATATTTGGGCAGGAGTTCTGCCAGCAATCCCTCAGCGTCAGGTTCATAAATGTAATCGATCTGGGTTCCCTTCCCGGTATCTGCGGGCGGTTCAACAGGCAGCAGCTTCATGGTGGTCGGTTTCTGGGTCAGTGCTGATTTGAATTCTGTGAATAATAGGTAAACTTCGTCAAATATGCCTTTTACGTAATAGTCGACGAGGGTTTGGCCAATCTCTCTGGCCACTCCAAAGGAGAGGTCTTCCCCGAGACCTACAAACTCAGATTTAATATCATAGCCCCGGCGGCGGAAGAAGTCACGTCCTTTGCGGCCGATAGTCACCAGGCTGCCGGGCACATTGTATAAAAGGCTGGCATTCATCCTGATGATGTTAGCGTTGTAACCTCCGCACAATCCACGGTCAGCGGTGACCAGCACGTAACAGATATTCTTTGGCTCCCGGACCTCCAGCAGGGGATGGCTTACCCCGGAATTAGAGGAGGTCAGGCGGGCCAGGACTTCCTTAATCTTGCCGGCGAACGGCCGTGCTGCAATTACCCGCTCCTGGGCCTTACGCAGTTTCGCTGCAGCGACCATTTTCATGGCCTTGGTAATCTGCTGAGTACTCTTGATACTCTTTATCCTGCGTCGTAAATCCCGCGCACTTGCCATGTTGATTTCTCACCACCTTTACTCTGTGTCTGTTACAGACATGCAGTTTACACGAACATCTTTTTGAACTCTAAAATGGCGGCCTTGAGTTTCTCGATCAGATCGTCGCTCATGGCGCCTTTTTCAGCAATCTCATTTCCGATTTCGGGTTTACTGGAATGCACAAACTTGAGGAAGTCCTCCTCAAATTTTGCTATCCTCTCAAGAGGCATGTCATCAAGATAACCGTTAACGGCAGTGAAGATAACCATTACCTGATCCTGCACAGGCATGGGCCTGTACTGGCCTTGCTTGAGGACCTCAACCATCCGCTCACCACGGGCCAGGCGGGCCTGGGTGGCTTTATCCAGGTCGGAACCAAACTGGGCGAATGCGGCCAGCTCGCGATACTGGGCCAGGTCCAGGCGAAGGCGTCCGGCAACCTGCCTTATAGCCCTAACCTGGGCGGCGCCACCGACCCGGGATACGGAAATACCGACGTTAAGGGCTGGTCTTATACCAGAGTAAAACAGGTCGGACTCAAGGAAAATCTGCCCGTCGGTAATGGAAATAACGTTGGTCGGGATGTATGCGGAAACGTCACCGGCCTGGGTTTCGATAATCGGAAGAGCGGTAATGGAGCCGCCTCCCAAATCGTCATTTAACTTGGCAGCTCGCTCCAGCAGCCGTGAGTGGAGGTAGAAAACGTCTCCCGGGAAAGCCTCGCGGCCGGGAGGACGACGGAGCAGCAGGGAAAGCTCCCGGTATGCCGCAGCCTGCTTGGTCAGGTCGTCATAAATAATCAGGACGTGCTTGCCCTGGAACTGGAACTCTTCAGCCATGGCGCATCCGCAATACGGAGCGATATAAAGCATTGGCGAAGGCTCAGATGCGGTGGCCGAAACTATGATGGTATAATCCATAGCGCCATGCTCTTCCAGAGTCTTAACAACACCTGCAACGGTTGAGGCCTTCTGGCCTATAGCTACGTAGATACAAATTACGTCTGTGTTTTTTTGGTTAATGATGGTATCCACCGCAATAGCGGTCTTACCGGTCTGGCGGTCGCCGATAATCAGTTCCCGTTGGCCCCGGCCGATGGGAACCATGGAGTCGATAGCTTTCAGCCCTGTTTGCAGAGGCTGGTTAACCGACTTCCGTTCGATAACACCTTCAGCCCTTTTTTCAACCGGACGGAACTTGGTGGTGTTGATGGGGCCTTTGCCATCGATGGGCTGACCCATAGAGTTTACAACCCGTCCGAGGAGGGCATCTCCTACCGGAACCTCAACAATCCTGCCCGTCCTCTTAACAGTGTCACCTTCGCGAATCTGGGTAAAAGGACCCATGATAACGCAACCGATATTGTCTTCTTCGAGGTTGAGGGCCATCCCGTACACACCACCGGGGAATTCGAGCAATTCGCCGGACATTGCTTGTTCAAGACCGTAAATCCGGGCGATACCATCCCCTACTTGGATAACTGTACCGACATCGCTGATATCTACTTCGGTTTTATATTTCTCTATCTGCTGCTTGATAATAGAACTTATTTCTTCCGGCCTTAATTTCATTTTAGTTCCTCACCCCTATCTCCTTAACTTCAGATTTCAGAAGATTGTCTTTTAGTTTTGCCAGCCTGCCGGCCAAACTACCGTCAATAATCTTGTCCCCGATGCGCACTATAACCCCACCGATTAAGCTGGAGTCAACTTTTGCCTGCAACCTGATAGTCTTGCCGGTGGCAGCTTCCAGTTTGGCGACTATGTCTTTGATGTCGGCATCAGTGATTGCGACAGCGGCGTTAACCTGTGCATCGGCCATATTCCGCGCCTCATTGGCATATGAAACAAACTCTTCATAAATAGCCGGAATATAGGGAGCACGATACTTGTCAACAACAACATCGAGGAAATTTACAGTAATTTCCGAAATTTCCCCGGAAAATATTTGGTTCAAAATGTTCTTTTTGTCTTCAGGAGAAATAAGCTGGTGGTCCATAACCTTCTTTAGGTCTTCGATGGAGTTGATCTCGTCGACAACAGTCTTAAGCTCATTCTCCAACCGGTCCACCATGTCTTTTTCCTGCGCAATAGCAAAAAAGGCCTGGGCGTATCTGCGTGCTACGGCATTTTCTAGCATTTGAGATCGCCTACCTCTGCGACAAAATCGTTAACCAGTTTCTTGTGATCTTCCACAGAAATGGTTTTACCGAGCACTTTACCCGCTGCCATGACAGCAAGTGTAGCAACTTCATCACGCAGAGCAGCAATAGCCTGGTCTTTTTCTATGGCTATTTCTTCCTGAGCCCGTTGAATCGCCTTGTTCGCTTCGTTTTGCGCATTGGTGATTATTTCTTTTTTCATTTCCTCGCCCAGCTTGGTGGCCTTGGCGATGACTTCTTGGGCCTCTTGCTTAGCTTCGGCGAGACGGGATTCGTATTCTTTTCTCAGTTTCTCGGCTTCGTTTTTGGCAGTTTCAGCATTATTTATGGCATCCTCAATGGACTTTTTACGTTCATCAAGCATGTTGAGCATAGGTTTATATGCAAACTTCTTTAAAATAAAAAGTAATATAAGGAAGTTAACTAACTGCCATAAAAACTTGGGGAATTCAAAACCCAAGCTTTCAAGAATTGCACCCATCTATCCAAAACCCCCCTCTCTGCAATCTTTCAAAAACCTTTTTTTGGCCAAAAACCTTGTTTTAGGCGAAAAGAGACCAAGGTGCTTACCCTCCCTGATCTCTATCGCCTTAGTTGATATAGGAAGCTAAATAGATACTAATTAAGCACCAATCTTACCAACTAACAAGAACGCGATTAACAAACCATAAATAGTTAAGGTTTCCATAAATGCTAAGGCAATGAAAAGAAGTGTTCTGATTGTACCACTGAGTTCGGGTTGACGGGCGATACTTTCAAAAGCCTTACCGGAAGCAACCCCCTGGCCGATACCAGAACCTACAGCAGCGATACCAACAGCAAAACCTGCGCCAATTGCAAATAAACCGGCCTGTTCCATTATTTCCCCCCCTTTCTCAAAAATTGCATAATAAAGCTTTTAATGATGTTCTTCAGTAGCTCCAGCTATATAAGTGGAAGCTAGGATTGTGAAGACGAAAGCCTGAATAGCCCCCGTCAGAAGACCCAGTGCCATCATGGGCAGAGGAACCAGTAACGGAACCATTTCACCCAGCTGACCGATAATCATTTCCTCACCAAATATGTTCCCGTATAGACGGAGGGAGAGCGATACCGGACGTACCAGCTCTTCGATTATGTTGAGGATCAACAGGAATGCCATGGGCTGAACAAAATGCTTGAAGAAGCCAATCCCCTTTGCCCTGATACCGAAATAAAAGATCGATAGGAAAACCAGAATAGACAATGCCGCAGTAATACTGATGTTGTTGGTTGGCGGCACAAACCCCTTAATCATTGCTGCTCCCGGGATAAGTCCTGAATAGTTACACAAGAGGATATAAAGGAAGCAGGTCGTAAGGAAGGGACCATATTTTCTGGCCCTTTGCTCACCCATTAGTCCGGCAAAGAATCCGAAGAGCCCTTCAACAATCATCTCCCAGACATTCTGGATGCCTTTGGGCATTTTCTGCATATTTCTGGTGGCCAAATAAGCGGTAAATACGAGGATAAACATAATTACCCAGGATGTAATTACAAAGTTGTAAATCGGAAGATCGAAGTCAATTCCTGGTATATGTAAGGTAGTCAATGGATCGGGTGGTCCGTGGTGTGCTCCGCCACCACCGCCGCCATGTCCTGCTGCTGCCGCTGCTGACAAAATTTCCACCTCCTTCGCTTAAACTTTTAATATGTCATTATTTTAGACCCCAATCAGAATCTTCATCATCGTCATCAAACCTGGGGTCATTTTTATACCGATCATCGAAATCCAGCCCAGGGAACCGCAGGCCCTCTTCTCTGGCTTTTTTCCTGGCCACGGCAATTTCGTCGGGCCGGGATTGGGTTTTTCTGTTCCACCATTCGTCGTCGGTATATCTGACCACAAAAATGCCCATGATCATTTTGGGTAGCAAGAACCCCATAAATATGCCAACCGTGAACAGAAAGGGCGTTCTCGGTATAACAAAATAGAGGATCATAACTATTAACCAAAACCTCACATGGTAACTGACAAAACTTATAATCCTGGCGAAATCGGGGGATGTTTTGCGGAGTGAATAATCGAGGATTACGCTGATTACCTTGAAATTAAGAACCATCAATATAACCCCAAATATCAAACCGTAGGTGAGATGTTTTACTCCGAATAAGTATGTAACGACACCCAGCAGTACGGTTGTGATCAAGGTCCATTTTGTCATGCCACGCTGCACTTGGGGCATATCAACCGCCATGCACTAGTCCCCTTCTTTCTTGGGAAACATCAGGTGATATAAAGACTTGAGGCCTGCTGCCGTCCCCAGGAGAAACATAATAACCGTTAGCCAGGGTTTCGTACCGAAGTACTTGTCAAGCCAGGCGCCGGCAAAATAACCGAACAGCACCGAAGCAGCCATGGTCATGCCTGCCGACATGACAATGCCAGCAGATTTTAACCCCTGGTACTTGTTATTGTCTTTCATATTTTCACCCTCTTTATGGGGCTTCTGGAAAGAGCATCTCCGAGCAAAACCGGAGCAGTAAAGGGACCTTGTACATTATACGGGAATGTAAGGGAAAATATTTCTAAAAATCAAATTTTTTCGAACTCAAAGGATGCGTATAATAACATAACGGTTTTTATATTCTATGTTTTTTTACAAATTCCTTTTTTTCGAGGATAATTTTTAAGTTTTTTTAAACAAAAGTTTTACCCTGCCTTCATTGAATTTAAAGAGCTGATGATGTTATAAATTCCTCTGGCTTGCCGGAACTTAGGCCAAAGAAATATGCAATGCCCTCCGCTATTCTGGCGGCAGCCCTGCCGTCGCCGTAAGGGTTGACGGCATTGGCCATCTTCCTGTATTCGTCTTTATTTTCCAAAAGCATTCTGCAGGCGTCAAATACCGCATCCCTATCGGTGCCTACCATCTTTACGGTACCGGCAGCAATGGCTTCCGGTCTCTCGGTAGTATCTCTGAGCACCAATACCGGCTTACCCAGAGACGGGGCTTCTTCCTGAAGTCCCCCGGAATCAGTCAAAACAAGGTATGCATTATTCATCAGGTTGGCGAACAGGGCGTATTCCAGCGGATCAACAAGGTGGACCCGCGGCAGTCCTCCCAGCACGGATTCAACAACCTGCTTCACTCTGGGGTTTTTATGGACGGGAAATACCACTTCCACATCATGATATAGTTCCACTACAGATCTGAGCGCGTGGTAAACATTGCGCATCGGCTCGCCCAGGTTTTCCCGGCGGTGAGTGGTCACCACCAGCACCCTGCTGTTTCTGTAGTCAATAGAATCCAGCACCGGATCATTAAATGTATAATCATCCCTTACGGTGGCCAGGAGCGCGTCAATCACCGTATTGCCCGTAACCAGAATCGATTCCGGGGCGGCTCCTTCACGCAGCAGGTTGGCCCTGGCGTTGGCCGTAGGCGCAAAGTGTATATCGGCTATGGCCCCCGTGAGTTTCCGGTTCATCTCCTCGGGAAACGGCGAGTATTTGTGCCATGTCCGCAGGCCCGCCTCAACATGTCCCACCTTGATCTGCCGGTAAAAAGCAGCTAATCCGGCGACAAAAGTAGTGGTTGTATCTCCGTGCACCAGGACAAGATCCGGCTTTTCAGCCTCCAAAATCTCATTTAACCCCGTCAGGGCCCTGGTGGTTATCTCGTAAAGGGTCTGATTGGGAAGCATAATATTTAAATCATATGAAGGAGTTATATCAAATAATTCCAAGACCTGGTCCAGCATTTCCCGGTGCTGGGCCGTAACTGCCACCCGGCACGTAATTTTATCGCTGCGCTTTTCCAGTTCTTTGACGAGAGGCGCCATTTTTATCGCCTCCGGACGGGTGCCGAAAACGGCCAATACTTTAAGCTTGTCCATATAAACACCTCTTATCAGTGGCCAGTGGCCACTAACACCTGTCACCTGACACCTAATTGTACAGTGGATGATGATTGCAGAGGTCCCGGACCATGTTTCTGGCCTTGGCCAGATAAATCTCGTTATCACGGTGGCTGATGACCATATCAATAATTTCCGCCACTGTGGACATGGCCTCTTCCTTCATGCCCCTGCTGGTGGCGGCGGGAGTGCCTATCCTGATGCCGCTGGTGACAAGGGGACTCTGCGGGTCGAAGGGGATGGCGTTTTTGTTCACTGTGACGCCAACCTTGTCCAGAAGCTTCTCGGCATCTTTGCCCGTGATATTCTTATTCCGCAGGTCAACAAGCATCAGGTGGTTGTCGGTGCCGCCTGAAACCAGTGCGAAGCCTCGCTTGATCAGGGCCTCGGCCAGGGCTTTGGCGTTCTTGACCACCTGCTCCTGGTAAGAGATAAATTCCGGGGTTAAAGCCTCCTTCAGGGCTACGGCTTTGGCTGCTATAACATGCATCAACGGCCCGCCCTGGATGCCCGGAAAGACGGATTTATCAATGGCAGCGGCGTATTTTTCCTGGCACAGAATCATCCCGCCCCTGGGTCCGCGGAGGGTTTTATGCGTGGTGGTGGTTACAAAATCCGAATGCGGCACCGGCGTAGGATGCAGACCGGCCGCCACCAGGCCGGCGATATGGGCCATATCCACCATCAGCATGGCTCCGACTTCCTCGGCGATCTCCCTGAGCTGGACAAAGTCTATTATCCGCGGGTATGCGCTGGCCCCGGCCACGATCATTTTGGGCTTATGTTCAAATGCCAGGCCGAACACCTTTTCATAATTAATTCTGCCTGTTTCTTCTTCAACCCCGTAAGGAACGAAGTTGAAGTATTTACCCGACATATTGACGGGGCTGCCGTGAGTAAGGTGCCCACCGTGAGCCAGGTTCATGCCCAGCACTGTATCACCGGGGTTGAGCATGGCGAAATAGACCGCCATATTAGCCTGTGCTCCCGAGTGGGACTGCACATTGGCGTGTGCGGCGCCAAAAAGCTTTTTGGCCCGTTCGATGGCCAGGTTCTCCACGATGTCAACATACTCGCAGCCACCGTAGTAACGTTTGCCCGGGTAGCCTTCGGCATACTTATTGGTCAGTACGGCGCCCTGGGCGGCCATGACCGCAACGCTGACAAAGTTTTCGGAAGCGATAAGCTCTATGTTGTTCTGCTGCCGGTGCTTCTCCTTGGCAATGGCCTCAGCCACTTCCGGATCCACCTGTTTTACAAAGTAAAGTTCATCGTTCACAATGTGTTCCTCCCACCTTCGCCCTGTTCAATATCCCCAATTTTCTGCACCCTCCGCTGATGGCGACCGCCGGCAAAATCGGTTTCCAGCCAGACCTTGACGATATCGCTGGCCAGACCGGGGCCGATTACGCGCTCGCCCATGGTCAGGATATTGGCATTGTTATGTTCACGGGAAGCTCTGGCGGAAAATGTATCATGGCAGAGAGCTGCCCGGATGCCCGCCAGCTTATTGGCGGCAATGCCGATGCCGATGCCTGTGCCACAGATCAGAATGCCCCGGTCGAATTCACCGTCCCGCACGGCCCGGGCCACCTCCAGGGCAATATCCGGGTAATCCACCGCATCCTCGGAAAACGTCCCAAAATCTTGAAAATTATAATTCTTATCCTGCAGCATCTTTTTTATTTCTTCTTTAAGCCTGAACCCTCCATGGTCACAGCCTATTGCTATTTTTATCGGGCTCATTGCCGCGTCCACCTGCCTCTGTAATATTTTATGCAATACCATTTCCACCAGTTCCCTGATTTCCCGGGCACATTTTTCGTAAACAGGGACGCCCTGTCCAAAGGGGTCCGCTATGTCACGGCTGTTTTCGCCGGCAAATTCGGACAGGGTAAATACCCTTCCGACGGCTTCGGGGCACTGCTGAAGCACGGCACTTTTGTGCCCGGCCGTCATGGTAAGGATTATATCGCTCTGCCCGGCAGTCTCCCGGGAAAACTGCCTGGATTTATGGTTAGTCAGGTCCAGCCCGGCCATGGCCATTACTTCTACGGCCTGGAACGATGCCGGGCTGCCCGGCCAGGCAGAGAGGCCGGCCGAGGCAATCTCAATCCCGGCAAAGCCGGGGGTGTTAGACTCCAGCCATTTTTTGGCCAGGGCTTCGGCCATGCTGCTGCGGCAGGTATTACCGGTACATACAAAGGTTATTTTCAATCGCCAACACTCCTAAAAGAGGGTTGCCCCGATGTATACAAGCACAAGACCGCCCACGGCCACGGCCCTTTGGCCTATCCATTCTCCGATCTTCCGCCCGAAGCCGAGCCCGGTAAAGGTCATTATGCCGGCAATAAGCCCGATGATGGCTGCGGCCAGCCCCAGGGGCATCCTCTGGGTCCCAAGAGTAAACCCGACACTCAGGGCATCGAGGCTCACGGCGGCGCCTAGCAGCGTAATCCCATAGGTGCTGGTCAGCACATAGCGGGAGATGTTTGCGCGCGGACTGCCTATACCTTCCCAGACCATACGCAGGCCGAGAAGAATAAGGACAGCCGCTCCCACGATCCCGGCCCATTTGCCGAAGAAGGCCCCCAAAACCTCGCCAACAAAATAGCCGGCCAGAGGCATAATAATATGAAATACAAGTACTGTAAGGCTTATCTGGATTACCTGCCTGCGGTTAACCCCGGTCATACCCAGCCCGAGGGAAAAGGAAAACGCATCGGCGCTTAAAGCCAGCGCCAGGGCGAATATCGTTTGAAGGCCCAAGGAAAAACCTCCCTATACGTATATCACATTATTGCCCGAGGCCTTCCTGAGCCTGTTCATGATCGCAGCCCCGATACCGGTTTCCGGGTATCCCTCGGCGATGATTACATCAACCTTCTGCTCATCTAAAAACCTCAGGCCGTAGAACAGGCTGCGGGCCACAGCATTAAGGTCCGCCCGGCTGCCCACGGTGAACACCCTGTCGGCGTTGTAAGCGCCGGCCGTTTCGCCGGACGCTAAGACCCCCACTTTCCTGCCGGCAGCCCGGTTATCGGAAATCAGCCGGACAGCCTTTTCAAAGATTCGGGTATGATTATCGCCTGTCACGGTAATAACCTGTGCTCTGGGCGAATAATGGGTATACTTCATTCCGGGCGATCTGGGGATAAAGCCAGGCCCGCCGGTGATCAGAGCCGGGTCAACTTCCACGCGCCCCAAAACACCCTCGATGTCCTCCCTGCTGATACCTCCCGGCCTGAGTATAACCGGGGGTTCGGCAGCAAGGTCCAGGACAGTTGACTCCAGCCCCACCCTGCAGGGTCCGCCGTCAATCACGGCATCAATCCTGCCGTCCAGGTCATCCAGCACATGCCTGGCCGTTGTGGGGCTGGGCCTGCCGGACCTATTGGCCGAGGGGGCGGCTACCGGAACGCCCGCAGCCTTCATGAAGGCAAGAGCCACCGGGTGTGCGGGCATTCTGATCGCCACTGTATCAAGCCCGGCGGTGACCTCCCGGGGCACAACAGGACTCTTGGCCAGGACCACTGTGAGAGGGCCGGGCCAAAATACTTCCATCAACCTCCGGGCCGGAACCGTAACGTCATCAGACAGGTCATTTACTTGGGCGGGATCATAAACGTGAACAATCAGCGGGTTATCGGCAGGGCGGCCCTTGGCCGAGAAAATCCCTTCTACAGCCCCGGAGTCCA
>Ga0074195_1002066_pt1 | contig 24307 bp, 31 predicted proteins | sample EPASupsiteHSE623_FD_64525 | JGI IMG/M metagenome (GOLD analysis project Ga0074195, IMG submission 64525) | Bioremediated contaminated groundwater from EPA Superfund site, New Mexico - Sample HSE6-23 | ecosystem: Environmental > Aquatic > Deep subsurface > Groundwater > Contaminated ... | reverse complement strand
GAAAGCCAGAACGCTTTGCCGCGGACGTGTTGGCGCGATGGAAGCACTCATCGGGCCCTCCAAGATCACTGTCCGTGTCCAGGTGAATCGCCGAGACGCGCCTCATGATTTGTGCCGCCCGTGATGAAATACCACGTTGCAGTGTTGTCAATACCACCGGGCCCGGTATACCGGACTGTAAAAGTGGCATAGTCGATTGGTGTGCAGCTCATACCTTCGACCATGCAATCATTACTGACACCATCGTAGCAGAAATCCGTAGCAAACGTGTTGTAGATCGTTGCTCCTGAAGGGTACTTGTTCCCATACCGGTCGCGAACGTGGCTGAGAGAAAACTTGATGATTCCAAGTTGATCCGGCGCAATCGGACTTGGCTCAGTCCGGGTCCACTCACAGTCCTTGGAGGTCGTGGTATAATAGTAGGGCTCTCCGGCATGGGCCCTGTCACCGCGTCCCCACACCACGAACATGAAGACCACAAAGCCCCAGAGAGCTCTCCTCGGCCATCGGGTGAAGGACCTCATGCTCGTGACCTCCCATGCGGTCGAGTTGTCACCAGTTTTCAACGATTCCGGGATTGACAAACAAAAGACTCATCGTCTATCTCTCGTCAGACTGTTGTACGGTCTCTGGTCGTTCATCTGCTGTCAAAAATGGACAACACGTCTGAGCGTAGCACGCGACATTTTTCTTCCGCCATAGGGTGTGCACGTTTTTCCGCGAGCCACAAAAACAGTGCTGGTCTCACCGGCGTCATCGCTCTGAATGGCTGCTCACCTTTGGACGAAAGTCACTCGCTCGGGACGAAAGTCACCGCTCCGAATCGGAGGGAATGGGCCTTCCGTAAAGGGATACGAGCGATTCTCAAAAAAGGTTCCCGTGTTGTTGGGCAAAACGGGTCCCCAAAATGGAGGTACCCCATCTGATCACTGTTTCCGCAGAAACATTAATGAAAATTAATGTTGTGGAGGCTTTGAGACTGGGGTTGTCCGGATCGGTGCGGGCTGCTCTGCTGTACACGGACAAGACTCTATTGTAAGAAAAGATGACTATCGTGGTACCACCGGCTTCAGAACCGGCCAATTTCACCGTTCACCGGCTGTACCGGCCAGTCACCTTCATTCACTCCGTTCCTCCTCCTGACCTGAACCGTCCCCAGGTTTACCCTGCTTCCGTCGACTTCCGATTCTCTTGGGCGGTTTGGCGGTTCGTTGCTCGCAGGCCAACTTCGGATAGACGGTCGGGTGCGCCTCCTTGGGCTTCGGACCTCCCTCCCGGACTCTTGGCGTCTGAACAGGGGCCAGCAACTGCCATCTCGGTTGCGCGGCAGGAGGAGGGCTCCGATGGCCAGGCGACCGCTGTGCGCCCACTGCAAGGTTGCGTTCACGCCGAACTACCGGGTGGCGGAACGAGCTTGTCCCTGGAAGCAGGGGGCGAGCTTTCAGAGGTTCTGTGCGCGAACGCCGGCGTGTCAGACGGCAAGCCGTAAGTTCACGCAGGCTGAGTATCGACGTCGCGAGCCTGAGGATCCCGGGAAGATGGAGGGACGCAGGCGGAAGTCTCGGAAGGTGCTCCGCGAGCGACAGCTTGGCGCTCCCGCCCAGGCGAACGAAGGGTCTTCGGGGGTCACGGAGCAGCCGATCGCTGCCGAGCCCACCACGCGTCCCGTCTTGCTGCCGTTCGACCGGGAAATGGCCTGTCCTTCGGAGGGGGTGGATGTCGAGTTCTTGGCAGCTCGGATCCGGCAAGAGAGCGCCCGGATTGCGCGTCTGTTAGGCGCCGATGGACGAGACATCTGAACAGGGTTGCGGTGGCTCTGGATCAGGATCTACGGAGCCTTCGATTCAACCTGACTCCCCGAGTGGAACGAGACATCTGTTTGGCATCAAACGGCCAGCTGATCAGCATCCGCGCAACCTTCGTGGGATCTGGCGCCTGGTGGGACGAGACATCTGAACCCCTTTCGGACCAGTAGTCATCGGCATCTTCACCGCGTGCTCCGTCTCGTGGGACGAGACATCATCGCTTCTTCACCGGCTCGCGCCCTACCCTACTGCCGACGACGAAAACGTCGACAAGGAGGATCTGCGATGATGAAGTGCGAACCTCTCGAGCCGCGCCGGATTCGGCATCCCCGGGGAGCGTATGGATGGACGGACCTCAAGATCGTTACAGAAGGCTATCTGGAACGTCTTGGGCCACAGTCAGCCTTCACGTACTTGTTCTTGTGTGCTGTCGGCAACTGCCAGGGGATGAGCTTCTGGAGCCACGTGCGCATGGCGCGCATTCTGCGTTTGACGCCGGAGGTCGTTCAGGAGGCTGTCAAGCGACTGGTGGATGAGAATCTCGTCGCATCCAACGGTCGCGTTGTCCAAGTGCTCCCGATTCCGGACCGTGTCCCTGCCGCCACGGCCAATCTCGGCGAGATCTCTCCGAGGACGTCCATGGGAACGCCGTCGGTGGAGCCGGTCCAGGAGCGCGCCGTTGACGAAGCCGACATCCTGAAACACGAACCTGAGGCGCTTGCTCAGCTGTCTCGATTCCTGGGACGGCTTCCGCCGAAAGCCTCTGCCGTCCGCGCCCTGGCCAAAGCGCTCGCCTTGAAGACGTCCCGGACCGCCGGCGGGCAAGAGAACAAGGAGGCGAGCCGACGTGGATGAAACGACCTGGGCGGAAGTCCATCGCCTCAGCCATAACGAGAAGCTCAAGAACCGCGCCATCGCTCGCCGGTTGGGTATCCACCGCGAGACCGTGAAGCTGGCCCTCGATTCCGATCACTGTCCGACGCGATCACCTGCGACCCGCGGATCTCTTCTGGACCCGTATGCCGGTGACTTGGAGGAGATTCTCAAGCGCTACCCGAAGCTCTCCGGCGTCCGCATCTTCGAGAAGCTCCGCGACCTGGGCTATTCCGGAAAGATCACCATTGTTAGAGAACTGTTGGCCGAGGTTCGACCACGGCGCAAGCGTGAGGCGTTTCTGAAGCGGGAGACCTTGCCCGGCGTCGAAGCTCAGGCCGATTGGGGGTCCTGCGGCTCCATCGTGCGGGAAGGCGTCATCCGTCCTCTCTCCGTCTTCGTGATGGCGCTTTCCTTCTCCCGACTCCTCTATGTCGAGTTCACGACGTCACAGGAGATGGAAGACTTCTTGCGATGCCACGTCAATGCATTCCGCTCGTTTGGCAACCTCTGTCCGAAGGTCATTTTGTATGACAACCTCAAGTCTGTCGTGATCTGGCGTCAGAAGCGCCTGATGCGGCTCAATGCCAGATTCACGGAGTTCGCCGGTGCGTATCTCTTCGAGCCACGGCCTTGCAACCCGGGAAAGGGAAACGAAAAACCGCGGGCTGAGACCGGAGTGAGGTACGTGAAGCAAAACTTCCTCGCGGGCCGGGAGTTTCGTGACTTCACGGATCTTCAGTCGCAGGCCTTCCACTGGCTCCGTGACACAGCCAACGTTCGATTCCACGATACGACAGGCGAGAAGCCGATCGACCGTTTCGAGCGTGAGAAGAACCTGCTCCAGCAAATGCCGTTGATACCCTATGACACGCGGATCTGCCGGCCGGTTGGCGTCAATCATCAGGCGCGAGTGCTCTTCCAGTGCAACACGTACTCCGTCCCACCGGAGCTGATCGGAATGTCCCTCACCCTGAAGGCAGCACCCGATCGCGTCACTCTTTATCATTTTGACCGGGAAGTGGCCGTCCATGTCCGCAGCTACAGCCGATACAAGGACTTCGAGTTGCCGGCCCACGCGGAGGCAATCCTGGCCACCAAGAAGAACGGGCGCATCGATAAGGACCGGGACACCTTCTTGGGGTTGGGGCAGCCGGCGCAGAGGTTTCTCGAGGGGCTGGTCCACAAGGGGCAAGGCTCGCCCGACTTTCACATCGACAAGCTCCTGTATCTCACCACCGAGTACGGAGCCACCCAGGTTCTGGCGGCCATGGAGACGGCGGCGGCATTTGGGGCCTTCAGCGCTGACTCAGTCCAGAACATCCTGTACCAGCGCCTGGGAGCCGCGAGCAACCGAGAGAAACCGAATCCGGTCGTGTTCACCGCCCGTCCTGAACTCGCCAATCAGTCCGTCGAGGACCCGGATCTGAACGACTACAGCCATTTGACCGCCCTGGAGGAAAGTGATGACTCCCGAGAACCACACAACGACCCAGCTTCCTGACACGCTTACCGCGCGATTCGACTACCTCAGGCTCCCCTACATGCGCGATCATCACGAGGAACACCTCAAGCGCGCGGCGGAGAGAGGAGAGACGCACGTCGAGTTCCTGACCACACTCGCCGACAAGGAAGTCCAGCGCAAACACGATTTGGCGATGCGGAGGGGGGTAATCGCTGCAAAGCTACCATCGGACAAGACAATGGATGGGTGGGACTGGAAGTGGAATGCCCAGCACATCCGGCGGGAGCAGATCATGCCGCTGTTTGATCTCGCGTTCGTGAAGAAGAAGGAGAAGGCCAACGTGATCCTGGTCGGAGGGCGAGGGCTCGGAAAGACCCGAATCGCCGTGTCTGTGGGTCACGAAGCCTGCTGCCAGAGGATTCCAACCCTGTTCACCACGGCGGCCGACATGATCAACCGTCTGTACGCCGCGATGGCTGACAAGTCACTGGAGAAGGCCCTGTTGACGTACACCCGTCCGGCCCTGCTTGTCCTCGACGAGGTCGGATATCTGCCCTTCAGCAAGGAGGCCGGCGATCTCTTCTTCCAGGTGATTGCGAAGCGGTACGAACGCGGATCGATTCTACTGACCTGCAACAGGGCGTTCAAAGACTGGAGCGAGATCTTCAGCGACAACGTGGTGGCAGCGGCCATCATCGATCGGCTTGTCCACCACTCCCAGATCCTCACTCTGAAGGGGAAGAGCTACCGGCTCAAGGACAAGGAAGCCATCGAGGCTGATCTGAAAGACCCCAAGTAGCTGCGTCACCATCCCACCTATCATGGCGCACGATAATCTGCAGCCGGGGGGTCATCCTGCGCACACTTTGCTGCAGCGGATAATGGGGTTCGGAGAGGGAGGCGATGAGGCGAGAGAGAGCTCCTCGTCCCGCACAGGGAGCGCTCTCTCGCCCTGTCGACTCCCTCGATCCGTCCACTGCAGAAGATCTTGCGCATTTCACTGCAGAAGAGCGTGCGCGACGATACCACCCAGAAACGAAGGTCCGTCCTCAACGGGACGGACCTCTTGACGTTCAGCCACCATTCACTGACCGCCCGGCGACCCCATCGAAAGGAGGTTCCCACCGTGTCCCCCGCCCTCGTCCTGCGCACCACCACTCCGAGGAGCGGACACCAGCAGGCGGAGCCAATGCCTGCCCTGGTCGCCGTCCTCCGGTCCCCACCGCGCAAACTCGAATGAACACAGGGCATTGATTTTCCCCGCCGTCGCCAGAAGCCGACGGAACCGTGTTACGAGAAGGCTGCTGAGCCTCGCTGCTGCGGTATCGACGCCGGTCTGCAGGGGTCTGACCTACGCTCCGACCGGTGAAACCAGAAAACAGCGCTGGCCGGTACAGCCGGTGAACGGTGAAATTGGCCGGTTCTGAAGCCGGTGGTACCATACGGCCGACCGTACGTGGCGATATCGGCGAGCGAATGATCGTGGTCCCGGATCTCGTGGACCCCTATGCATCACGGGACCACACGATGGGGTACGTCAAGTCTCTGTCAGTCGAAGGCTACAACGTGGTGGTCTTGGTGGACTCCTTCAAGGATTCCGATCAGTGGGTGAAGCTTGGGGCGACAGTCGCAAGGCAACAAGAGGATCTGATAGCTACCCTAAAGGCTCTGCGTGCCTCCGACGGCAACTTTGTCGTTCTCGCGAATCGTTATGACGGCATCGATCTGCCGGAAGACGCCTGTCGGGTCCTGGTTGTTGATGGTCTTCCCTTCGGTGGTACGCTGCATGACCAGTACCTGATGTCGGCTCGCCCCAGGTCAGGGCACATTCGAGGCAACCACGCACAGAGGCTAGAGCAGGGGCTTGGGCGAGGGGTGCGGTCAGGCGGCGACTACTGCGTCTGCATCCTGATGGGACGAGACGTCACCAGCTTCGTAAGTCTTAAGGCAAACCACGATCTGTTCACGGCGGAGACGCAGAAACAACTTGACGTTGGCCTGTCACTCTCCCGCCAGGTTCGAGCAGAGAAGGGCAATTTCGAAAACAAGCTCGACAGCTTAGTGAGGCCATGTCTCAACCGAGATCCCAACTGGAAGCGCTACCATCTTCAAGAGATAACTGGCGTTGTTCCGCGCCCGGCCGACACCAGTCGCGTCATCCTTGCGGCCCTGGAGCGGAATGCTGTCGAAATGTATCGATCGGGCGATTCGGCCACTGCGGCATCTTCACTGCAGACTGGCCTCGACGGAGTCCGTCTTGATCCCGCTGACAAGGGGTGGTACCTACAGCTCTGTAGCCACCTGGCGCACTCGGCTGATCCAGCCAAGGCGCAGCAGATCCAGTTGAAGGCCTACTCGCTGTCCAACTACTTACTAAAGCCCGTCGCTGGGGTCAAATACGACCGATTGGCTTCCAAGGCCGGCGTTCAAGCGGCCCGAGTCCAAGATTGGGTCAGAGAGTATCGAGACGCCAATGCCATCCCAGTGCAGGTGACCCAGATCTTGGGCGCCCTCAAGATGGGCGTCGACGCCAAGCAGTTCGAGCACGCACTTCGCGAACTCGGCACTCTGCTCGGGTTCGAGGCTCAGGAACCGGAGACGGAGTTCGGCCGCGGACCAGACGTCCTGTGGCACATGACCGACTCTACTTATCTTATCATCGAGGCAAAGAACGAAGTTCGCGAAACCCGAAAGACGATCAGCAAGAAGGAGGTCGGCCAGCTTTCCACTAGCATGGAGTGGTTCACCTCCGAGTACGGCAGCACAGCTACCGGGCTTCCCGTGATGGTGCACCAGTGCCTGCAGTGCGAGTATGACGCCTACCCGCCGCTGAACACCAAGGTGGTGGACGGAGCTGCGCTTACGAGTATCGAGCTAGCCGTCACGAGGTTCGCCAGTGCCCTTGCCGCCAAAGACCCAGCCGCGTGGACGATCCAGGCTATTGATACATTGCTTACCGGCCACAACCTCAGTCCTGGCAGCTTTCGCAACGAGTTTCTCAAGCCGGTACGGACACCGCAGTGATTCAAGGGCAATGCTCCAAGCGGTGACTGGGGATAGTCGACTCGCTCGACGTGATGCGAGCCGGGCTCTACTCTCCGAGCACGAGGGAAGGAGTATGTGCGGTCCCGTCAGGTCAGGTCGTTGCGTCCCGGGCTCGGCATCGCCGAGCGGCACGCTCTAACCGGTCGATCCTCCCGACAAGTCCGCGGGAGCTCAAGGATGGTGGGACGCACTGTTGATACGGCTCCCACCGATCAGTTGTCACGGAACCTTCCCTGGCGGTCCAGAGGTAAGGCTCCGTGACGAGCATGTTGTCTTTGTACCCCTCCGGAAATTTTGGCAACCGGGATCGACTCATCCTACTCCTCGAAATCGTGGCTCTGGAACTTCAACGTTCGGCAGAGTTCTCTGTCACGGTCCGGACGGTCCCTTCACCAACGCCCTCGGGGACCTCGACCTGGATCTCCGGGCTCAGGGTGACCTGGACCCCGGGGAGACCGGCCAAATGCTGGAGTACCTCCCCGTGGACCTTGTCGGTGTCCCTCGAGAACCGGAGACTATCCGGGCCCGCCGAATTGTCCACCTCCCATACGCCTCAACCCCACGCAATCCTCGCACAACAGCTCCGCCTGCTCCAGAACGGTCTTCGTCGCCTTGTCCTACTTGTCGGGCGGGTAACCGAACTTCCGGAGGACCCGCTTCACCATCACCCGGAGCCTGGCCCGAACGGTTTCCTTCATCGTCCAGTCGATGGTCACGTTGGCCCGGACCGTCTTCACGAGCTCCGGGATGATCGGGTTGAGGGGTGAGTCTGCCGGGGTCCGGTCCTGCCCAGAAAAGCATAAACCCCCGACCGCCCTGCTGATAGTGGCGACGAGGGGCTCTCGAGCTTTCGCCCGAACCCCCGGGTGGTCTAAGCCCAAGGGCGCAAGACGAGGATACCAGCAGGACCGACCGGGTCCAGGATAGTCGGTGGATGGCTGCGATTCAACGAGCGCGCGCGGAAACATTGGGCAAACAGGGAATGGGCTGGAAATTACTGGGCCTTTTCGGGTGCCCCCAGTCTGTTGGGGAACAGAACTCATCGAGAGGATGGGGAAAACCCCTGGCAGCCTGGTTCGGAGGCTGGGCGTTCAACCTGCCTCGTGGGGAGAAGATCCGAAAACAGTGAGCCCGCCCGGATTCCGAAAATACTGGCGCTCTCGCCACCCACGGTCCAGCCTCTGTGCCAGGGAGATCTGACCTCGTCGGGAGACCGGGGCTGGGTGCGACGATCTCCTTGATGCCATCCACGGCCTCCATCGGTTCGGCACGCCCATGCCGAACCTGAACGATGTTTCCTCGTCCGCGATGGAGCTTCTCTTGGTCGTGGTTTCGGGGATGTGGTTGAAGGATAGAAGCAACCAGATACTCAGCCTCCCCATGCACTCGTCGGCTCACCGATCCTGGGAACCTCGGTCTATTTCCCACTCAAGTCCTCTCGTCAGAGCCGTCCTCTACCCCCCCCTGATGGGGCGTACTCTGGCCTTCCACGGCGTGGACAGTTTAGGACTTGCCCCCCCTTCTCCCTTCCTTCACTCGGGCCATCCCAGAGGATGAGTCCTTCAGAGACAAGATCGCCCTGCAGCAAGTGAGCATCGCCTGAATCTGCGTGGGAGAGGCTGAATCGAAGAGGTCGTCCACTTGGTGGGTGCGGTTCTTGGTGATCAAGCCCGGGGTTGCTGGACCGACCGACACCAAGTCAGCCACCTCGACCTTCAGAGCCTTGGCAAACCGGAAAAGGCTTTGGAGACTGGGCTGCTTCACGCCGCGCTCCACGATTCCCCAATAGCCAGGTGAGAGATTCGCTTCGTGAGCAGCTTGTTCCGTAGTGAGACCAATCTCGTCACGGAGCGCACGAATTTTGGCTCCGATGTCACGGAGGTAGTCGCGGAAAGCCTTGTCGTACTTGTTCTGGGGCACGGACTCGATGGTAGGTAACCGAGTTGCGCGCCTCCAGACACTATAGGTATATTTTTCATATACCTATAGATAACACAGGGAGGGGTGCTCAAAGGAGGGGGATGTGCCGCGGAGGAGGGCTGAGTCCCGTATCCAGGGAAGCGCGTTCCAAATGCGTCTTAGGGAACTTGAGGCCGAGGGGGAGTCTTTGATCCCTTCCGCCCCTCGCCGCCTCCATATCCCCCGCCGGATAACGAGCCTGTTCGGTTCAGTGATCGGGTCACCACGCGGCCTCTCCTCATTTGCGGCGTCCTTTGCTCTGATCTTGATCCTCGGTGTCGGGACACAGGTCCGGCTCCAAGCCGAAGACAGCATCCCATGGGAAAAGAACGGCTGTTGGATAGACTACCGCGCCACCATGGCAAAGATCGTGATCCAAAGCCTGGATACGGCGAAGGCGTGTCTGGAACACAAGTGTCCGCCGTCACCGTTTGTTCATCACCTGGTTGTGGCGAGCAAGTTCCTCGATCGGGAGACAAAGGCTCTGGAGAATCTCGAGAGGAAGAAATTCGCGTACGTCTACCAAGAGAAGAGCTTGGTAGCGATGACTCGTAGCCTCATCATCCTTCTCCGCGTCGAGTTCCTTCTGTCCGGAGTTGGGAATGGACGCCACAGCGATTTGAAGGTCGCTCCACTCCTTGATCAGGAACTGGGCGTTCTAGAGACAGTTCTCGATGCCTTGATTCCGACCCTGAGGAGATCTTGGTGGCCCGCTGACTGTTGGGTGATCGTGCCGATCGTCAAAGACTGTGTCGATCGGGTTTCTAAAGCAAAGCGACTAGTTGGGTGGAGTGCCTCCGGAAAGGCCGAGGACCCTCGCTCTTTACCTCATCGCCGGGTTATCACGGAGATCATACTTGACGCCCACTCACTTCTTGCGGAGGCTGCGGAGGTCTATCGAGACTGGGATGACCTCTTTGATATCAAGGGGTATGAACCAAATCGTCCGCCTGATGAATCTGTGGGAGCCATTTTCGCGGTCTACTATGGCTATCAACTCGGCCCCAACTACAACTTCGGCGAATTAGATTATCTTCACCAGAGGGACCCTGAAACCATTCAGGAGGGACACCTCCAGCGCGCATACGTCAACAAGGCTTCGAAGCTTTTCTGTGCCTTGAAGGGAACCAGCCCCGTTCCTCCTCATTTGAGGACACTCCGACTGGGTAGGCGTCCTGCCCCGTGGTGGATGAACAGGGTGTCTCGCGAGGTTTCCCCAGGAATCATGGAGGTTGCCTTACCCGGACCTGTCGCGAAGAGCTTTGATCTGAGGGGGGCCAGCTCTAGCGTCGTGGAGACAAGCTCGAGTCCGCAGACCGTCCCCGCGCTGTCGCCAAAGAAGGTATCTTCCCAAGATGTGGGAGCCGGAACAGATCCCATAGAGGAGGCTCTCGAGACGAGACTCGTTGGAGACAAAATTTTCGAGAAGCTCCCGGTCTACGGGGATCTGGCCAGCTGCACCGACGACATCGAGAAGGACGTAATCCCTCACTATGAGAGAGCCCTTCACATCTTGAGGGAAGGGAAAATGTCACAACCACGACGGCACGTGGCACATGCTCTGGCTTCAAGGACAGAAGTTGACCTGACCATATTCCGGCGATTGGTCATGCTAGGGCGCACGGGAAACGTGACGAATCCGCAGATCAAAGCTCTTCTGTCGTGGCGAGAGCAGGCAATGTGGGACCAAATTCACGAGATCGGGTTGGGGCTTTGGTAATGGGACGATACTGCATGCAGAACAGAGACTCTGTCCCTGGCAGGTCATCAGTGAGAGGAATATCGCCCGGCGACGATTGGCCTACCTCGACCCAGGGGTGCAGGAGCAGACCGTGGGATGGCTCCGATCGCGGGTTCAGGATCGATGACCTGGACCACCTGGGTGTGGGCCTTTTCGGCATTGGACCAAGGTCTAGCGGCGAAAGGACGACCCGTTTGTTCTCGGTCTTGGGGACGGGGTTTCCGTGTTCTGGTGTCGCAGCGGGAGGTCGGAGCAGGGTCAGGGGTGCTGGAAAAGACGACCTTTCTTCAGCGGGACCGTCGGGAGGTCTCCCGGGGCTGCCGCTTCGACTTCTTCCCGGATCGCTTCGGTTTCGGAGCGTCGCCCATCTCGGTGGAGAATCGAGGGTCTTCGAACGCGGCCCGGGCCAGGCGGATCACCAGACGAATATCGTCCGAGGATCGTCCTCGAAGGAGCTCCTCGAGCTCCTGGCCTAACTGTCTCCGCTGATCGTCAGGATCATTGGTCACGAAAAGCTCTCCAACCTGAACCTTCAGAGCTGTGGCCAGCTCCTCGATGGTCAACAGGGAGGGTTCCCTCTCCGCTCGCTCCAGGTGGCCCATGTAGGAGGGGGTGCTATCGACCATCTCGGCCAGGGCGGCCTGGGTGAGACCCAGCCGTTGACGATGATAGGCCAGGTTCTTCGCAAAGGCAATTCGGACCGCGCCCACATCTCCACCTCCTGAGGACCAGATGATAGGTCCCTGAGTTGCGAGGGGAAATGTGCTGAGGGTAGTGTTGTCTGTACTAATAGTAGTTGTCCTTGGTCGTTCCGGCAGGCGTGCCGCGCTCTGTGAGTCCTTGCACCACTTCCTGGGTAAGTCACCATCAAGGTGGGGAGGCCATCATGGGTCTGCGGGACAAGATCCTGAATGCGACTCTGTGGATCACGGAGGAGAAAGGGACGTTCTCAACGAAAAAGACGGATTACACGCTTGCTGGGAGTAAGCCGCGCAGGACGAGACGAAAGGAGAGGTAGGGACGATGTGGGTGAGCATCGGGATCTGGGCGGTCGTGTCGTTCCTTCTAGGGTGGTCAGCTTGCACCTGGATCGCTCCAGCCACCCTCGCAGCGAGCGCTGGGATCTTTGTCACCCCGTTCATCTTCTTGGGCCTCCAGTACAGCTACTTCAACACCAAGGACAGTTGGCGCATCTTCGGGAAGGAGTTCTGGGCCAAGGAGGTGAGCTACCGACAGTTGACCGTGTGGGGGCGCCCCGTGGGGTCGAGGGAGACCATGGAGACCCAGCATCTGATCTTGCCATGCCTCACGCCAGAGGATGTCCGGTTCTTACTCGGACTCGGAAGAATGGCTCCTGTAGTCTTGATCCCTGTATTCAGGGCAGTAAGACGAATCATCAAGAAGTGATCTCTCTTGAGGGGTTCGAGAGATTGACCGCGAAGTGGCACGGCCACTCCCAATTTATGCGTTTTTTCGGTCAGGCTGGAGGGTATCGACGACGAGATCTTCCGAGGTCAGTCTGCAGGAACAACATCATGCTCTGAATGCTCTGAAGGGGGTCCATTTCTACGAGCAACAAGAGGGTCCAGACCGGAGAGCGCCCGGGTCTTCGAAGACCCATCACCCCCTTCGAGAGGTCATCTCGACCCTTGGCATCGTGTTTCTTGCCGCGTGGACACCTCTGGAAAAGCCTCAGGTTGTAGAGGACTTCCATTCTCGATCCTTTCCAGGACCCTCGATCGAAGCCTTCAGGTATCACGCGGAAATGCTGGACTGCAATCTCGGGCCGAACGGGTGGCACCACGCCTGGATTTTCACGACCCTGCGCATCGTTTTCTCCTTCTTGGTCCCTCTACTGGGACTTTTCGCTGTCGTCACCTCCCTGGAACCGACCGCGTTGGGTCTGGTCGGGGGGACGGTCAGCCTCGTCATCACCGCCGCTCGTTGGCACAGAAGGCAGCACGAAGGGGCAGGCTTCGTTTCTGTTGGTTCCGATGATTGAGGCAGCAAGGGCTCTGGCAAGTTGTGAGATGAAGAGAGGAGCGTCGTGAACCCACGAGAGGAGTAGTGAAGGAGTGAACAGAGAGATTCCGACCATGGGATTTCCAGACCCAGAGTGAGGAAATGATGAATCCTTTTCTTCTAGTGCTCGAGTTTCTCTCCAACGTAGCTGTGGCATTCCTCGTGTTATTTGGCCTCGTCCACTTTGCGCTCGGCTTCTATCTCGTGCGGTGGAGGACCAGAGAGGTGCACCGACTGAGTAACTTCTTGAAGGACATCGCGCGGGGAATTGCCCACCGCCCGGAGGACGACCCAGACGCCGACATCGATGATCGGATCCAAGGTTTTCTCAGCGACGTGAGAAGAGTCCTGGATCACGGAGGAGACCCGGAGGAACGAAAGCGAGTTCAGGAACGGTTCGCAGAGCGCCTCCGCACGAAGGACGAGCGGAGACCGTACCTCCAAGTGAAGGGTCTGGAGAGCCATTACAACGTGGCCCGAACCGCCATTGAAGCCTATCCCTTCCTCGGGATCCTCGGCACAGTGCTCGCCTTGGCCGTAGGCCTTGCAGAGCCACCTTCAACACCGTCTCACGTTGCTCAGTCAACGCTGGCCGTGCCATCATCCGCACCAGGGAAGGTTACGTTGCCCAGTGGCGTTGGGGCTACCGTGCCTCGTGGAGCCCAAGGCGATGACCCAGCCGCCGTACTCGCCAATCTGGATGCTCCCTCTGCAAGCGTCAGTTCCATGCGAGTCACTCGCCTGATTACCGAGTTTTCACGAGCCATCTACGTCACGGGACTCGGCCTTGTCTTGGCCGTGGTCTTCATGCTCATCCACGCATGGTTTGAACCCGACTTCCAGCGACTCTTCGAGTTCAGAGCCGCGGTGCGGGATGTGATTCGTACCGCGGATCTCGAGCTCATCCGCGCAAGCGCCACAGGTGGAGAAGCTGAACCCGTCGAATCACCGTCACGGCAGGTAGGGGCATGACTGGACGACGAATCTTCATCCAGGTGGCGTCGCTCGTCGACATGCTGCTGGTGGTGATGTTCCTCAATTACCTTGCCTTGGAGGATAGCACCTCCCAGGACGTCCTCAGGTCCAGGCTTCGTGCCTTGCAGAAGATCTTGGCCGCTCAGGAAAAGGAGGCCAAATCGAAGTCAACGGCGGAGGCGGCCATCCGTCTGCGGCAAGACCGCGAGAAGGAACTGCTCGGGAAGAACAAGACCATTGAGGAGTTGCGGAAAGAGATCGACAGACTGAGGCAGGAACTGGAACGAACACAGGAAATACAAAAGACCGAAAGGCAGGAGGCTCAAGAGGAGCGACACCGTCTTGGCGCGGCGATGAAGGAAATCTTGAACATCCCAGACGAGGCGATCGAAAGGCTTCTTCGTCAGATCCCTGCCGATGAGCGGGTGAAGGTCCAGCGACAAATCGAAGACCTGCGAGGAAAGTCGATCGGTGTGGTCCTGCAACATCTTCAGAAGTTCGAGAGCATGAGGAGCCGCTGCGACTTCTGGGAAGTCCAGCTTGGTGACGACGATTCCGTGACGTTTAGGATGGGAGAAGAGTCGTTTCCGAAGTTCTATCCGCAGAACGAGGACGAGTTCGTCAGCAAAATTGAAGAACTCGTCATGAAGCGTTGCCCCACACTGAAGCCAGTCGTCTTCCTGGTCGTCCTCTCGTGCAACGAACACGAGGGGACCCGCTTGGACGCCTGGAGGGGTGTGAAACGACTCGTCGAGACCCTCCCAGGGAAAGCCTATCTCACAAACAGCAAGGATGCGAAGTTCGTCCCGTCGAGGATGGACTGTCTCGAGTCAGGGCAGAAACCACAGAAGGAGGGGCTCAAATAACATGCACCAGCTGGCGGCAATGATAATCGCCCTCATCGTCGGCTACTTTGCCATCGTCGGAATCTACGAGATGCTCCCACATTCGGGGAACAGAGGAGGCCCGGGCGGCGGAGGTGATAATGGGACATCAACGATCGTCAGGAGTCCTCCCACCGTCGAACCGACACCTGTACCGACACCCAAGGCGGAAGGTCCCCTGGAGATCACGATTGAGGAAGAACAGTACCTCCGCAGAGGTGTGGCCATTTCCGAGGACGACATTGTCGCCGAGGCCCGAGGACTCACGCTAAGATCGGGGGTGATGGTCATCGTCAAGCCAACCCGTAAGGCAAGAGCGAGCGCTCGTCGTCAACTTGAGGTGCGGCTGGAGAGGGAGAACATCCGGGCCCGCGTCGAGGAGCCCACGCAGTAGCCAGCGGCGGTCCGTCTTCCACCGCCTGGCCTTCCTCCCGCCCGAACGACCCTGGCCCGATAGAGCGGTAACGAAGAACGAGACCAACTCTGACCACTCCTTCCCCTCATTTTTCTTTGCCGTGACGATCTACAGCCACACCTGACTCCCAACAGGAGGGTTCTCCCGCTCCCGGGCAGATGGTTCCCCAAGGCATCATCGCACGGAGAGATTCCGTCGTCCTTCTTGTTCGTTGCTCCGAACGTGGTTCGTCAATTCGAGGGGCAACCTCTACCCGATGGACAAAAATGACGGACAATTCGACCTCGGGGTGATGTACGCAATCGGCCAGGGCCCGGGTAGTCCTGTCTCTGATATAGAGGTCTATCTTCCGAATCAGGATGAACACGGCGCGTCCGACGACAATTACTCGTCTATCATGGTCCGGCCGCTTCCGGCTCTATCGCCCGGACCTGTCGGATCGAGTGGCGGCACGCTGCTGCAGGGGATGCGAGCGAAGTTCTCCAAGTACCGAGAGGCGAGGGTCGGAGACTCCAAGACAAGGAGGTTCTCCTGGTTGACGCCCTCAGCCTGGCCTGTCCAATTGAATGATCCGGTAAGGACCGTCTTCCCATCGATCACAGCGTACTTGTGGTGCATGAATCCCCTGGTCTGTGTGGAGAATCGAGTCGGGATGGCCTCCGTCTTCCACTCTCCCCGTCTCCAGACCGAATAAGAGGATGACGCTTGTTTTCGATCCAGGATCACCTGCACATCGACCCCACGCTTCTTGGCACGGATGACAGATTCGCGGATCGGGCGGTTGGTAAATGCGAACATGGCGATCTTGATCTCGGACTTGGCGGCGTCGATCGCAGCAATGACCGTATTCTCCGCTTCTCCCAAGGGAGAGAACGCGAGCGACTGAAGAGGGACGATCGGTCGATTGTCAGGAGGGAGATAGCGAAGAAATAGAACGGGCAAAAGGGCCAGCCCTGCAACGAGAACGATCAGCCATCTTCGTGAAGCTCGTTCCGGCGGAGAGGTCGCCAATTGGCAGGGCTCCGGAAATGCGTCGGAGATCGTGTCCGGATCCGGGTCGGTGAGGAAATCTTGAAGCTGCGGTCGCCGAAGAACTCTGGTGACCCACGCGGGTGGAAAGAGAACCGCCCCCATGGCCAACAAGATCAGGGTGCCTCCCGCGATCAAATTCGCATTGAACGGACCGAGGTTCGTCAGCGACAGACGGCCCGTCCTGGTCGAGAGAATGAGACACGCCACATTCGCGTACCAGAGTAGGATGGTCGAGGCCGCGGCGACCCATCGAACTCCAAGGTGAGCACGTTCCAGGTGCTGCCGGACAAGAAAAGTCGCCAACATCAACGCCGAAAGCCCCACGATGAGGCCCGCCCCGACTTCCGCCGTCCATGTTTGGAGTCGGATCAGATTCCGATCCAGAACGATCGACAGTGCCGTTCCCAGGACACACCCTACCAATGGAAGCGTCGGGCCACGGGTAAATGATCGATGGCAGATCGGGTTAGCTATGAGGGTCGCGAGGGTGAGACCGATGAGAACCATATGTCGCCCGCTGCCGCCCCAGATCAGAGCCAGAATCCGTTCCACATCCGTCGTCAACCCCAAGACCAAGACGGATAGAGCCAGAGCGACTTGCCAGAAGAGGAAACGACGATCGCTGAGTCGAGGAGAACAAGAGCTGTCTGGTCTCATAGGCATCTGAGGTTAAGCGTACATCCTCTGTCAGAAGAACGCGAATCCAAGCAGATGAAAGAAATGTAAGGAGCCAGATGGAAAACTGACCAGACCGGTACCACAGCCATAGTCGAGGACGTCCATATTCTTGGAGGGCCGATCACCGGTATCATCAACGGGTCCTCAACGAAAAGGCTCCTCCCTCTCTGGACCTTGTCTGTTTACCCAACTCAAAAGCGTCCGAAAGATGGTTCGGTACGTTCGTGCCGATCCTGATGGGCCACCACCAATCCCCTCGACGACCCTGCAGGTCGCTCTCACCGACTCTTCGGTTTTGTTTTCGTCCCCAACTTCTGAAGAAGACTCCGAAGCTTCTCGTCCTCCAGAAGCCCGCGTGCCCCTCTCTCCTTCTGAGTCAGAGCAAGCACAAGGAGGCGTCTGATCATTCCCAAGATCTTCTGGAGTCGTTGGAGCTGTCCTTGGGACGCCAAATCTACAGGACATTCATTCACCTTGGGCTTCCATGTGCCTCCGGGACAGAGAGATTTGAGTCTCTTGATAAGAAGCGGCTCGAGGGCAACGAGGTCATCCGGAACGGTAAAGATCGATTTCGGTGGTCGGGTTTCGACCGATGATTTTGGTCGACCCAGAGACCGGTGGTAATCTAGAACCAGATGCTTCAATTCGTCGCCGACAACAATAAACCCACGGCACAAGTCAGGGAACGCCACTCTTTGATCCAGACGGTCTTGGAGAAGCGCCACGAAGGATAGGTTAGACCGAGGCAGTCTCGACAGGCCACGTGTCCGCCGATGACGTAGAGACAACGGCGTGACGTGCTGCATGCTGGGCATTGGACGAGCCACCGGTGCCCTCCTTTGGGGGTGGGGATCCGAACAAGGGTGGCACACACCGCGTACAGGTTGGGAGCTGGGAGGTCAAACTTGACCTCAATAATGCGCCCTGATGACACCAGGCGTTCCACATCCATCGCCTTGGCCAACGCCGATGCGGACAGGCTTGGCACCGTTGCGACCAAGCGCGTCGACCGTTTTCGAGGCGCCCTCAATCTTCGTTCCCCGATCCCTCAGGAGGTACTGAAGTGCGTTTCTGGAGAGGAACGATCTTACCAACGGCTGGGCATGCTCGATCGAGCAGGAGCTGGAGAGTGAGCAAATGACGATGGAGTGCTCGTTCTTCATGCTCCTTGATAGCAAGAAGCTCCTTGAAGCCCTTCAGGTTGTATCTTGAACTACAGACATACACATCGAGAGTCCGGTACAAATTTTCGATCCAGATCAAAGACCGGGCGGCGTACGATGCGACCTTCTGAAGAACCGGCCGATGCGATTCAGGGACATCTCGAAGGAGGTCTTCGACGAGTTTCGCCAACAGTATTGACCCCTCGTCGGCCTTTGTTTCTTCCTTCTCTTGATTCGGAATCTCCTGGGGGGAGCCAGACCCGCAGCCTGTCCTGTCGGTGTGTGAGGTTTCTGCCATTGGGATGGAGCGAGGCCTGCTTGCCTTCATGCTTCCCGACACAGAGTGGCCGTGAGGGTTCCGCGAGCAAAAATCGAGCGCCGTGGCTTTGGACATCGAAATACCTCCTCAGAAAAGGATAGGGTCAAACCCCTGCGAAGAGGAAGTCATATATCTGACTCCGCGGGAAGAGACGCCGGCGGGAGTGAAACGGGTGAACGCGTTATGGTGGCGTATCTGTGGATTGGAATTCGCCGCTGTCGAACGTGACGCAGTTGTTGAGGGCGGTTTGGCTCTATCGACCAAGAAGGCTTGTGGATGAGTTGACGATGGTTCCTTTCCACCTGGGCTACGTAATCGTCTAGAAAGACTCAGTCAGACTTTTTGGGCATTGCTGGCAACTCCTTTCCGTCGAGTAACCGTTCACAGGGGAGCAAGCCTTGATGGGTGAATCAGTCGGCCACGGGAAGGAGCGTTCGCTTGTACCCCTTGTGACCTGGTTGCCCGCCGGGCTTGCGGCCGCTCCTCTTCTTGGTGGACTTCGATGGTGCCGACGGCGGGTCGGACGAAGGAGGCTTGGACGAGTTCTGAGAGTTCTGCCCCAGCCGTTCGCGCAGCTCGGCATTATCACGTCGGAGTTCGGCGACCTCCGCCGAAAGCTCCCGCACCTGAGCCACCAGGAGGGCGACCTGCTCCTTCAGCAGCGCAATCTCCACGTCGCGGGAGTCGAGCTGCACCATTGTCTCCGGGCCGGACATGGAGAAACCGTAGCATGGAGCACCGTGCCAAAAACAGTGTCTTGTTCAACAAATCACCCAGGAGCCCCGTGAACGGTTACTCCGTCGAAACAAAGTATGGGGTATCACATGGACGAAAGTCAGGTTGGTGGGGCAGACAGGTCTCTCGTCCTGCGCCCCAGATTAAGAACGAGAAGTGACTTCGAAGAACCGTGAACCCTGGATGGATCGTTCGGAGAACCCCGTGAATCTTGCGTCGAACCTGTGTAATCGCCAGGATTCCGCGATTGTCGCCGCCATCAATAGGGGCGACAGAAGAGAAGGAGAAAGCCAGCGCGACAATAATCAACCAGCGAAGTCCGCCCTTCGGACGTAGGTCTATGATAGACTGCTGCCGCCCACCGGTAGGGTTCGCGACCCGACGCCGGCAACCCGGCCGGTCCGGTGGGCCCCTTACCTTTCGGGGCCGCCTGCGGGAGGCGGACGTGGCCATCTTTCCATCTCGACAAAAATGGATTTGGGAGCTTCTGCGTCGGAACAGTAATTACAGGCTCGACTTTTTGATCCTCAAAGCTCTTCGAGACGAAGTTATGCGCCTGCCTGGCTCCGATAACATCAAAGGTATCCTGGGGAGGATGGTAGTCACGGACCGATCGCTCGTCGGTGAGGGGACCAGCAATCAGGACTACATCGACCTGGGAAACTGGAAAGAAGAAGTCCCCGACGGAGTTCGAAAACTCCCAAGAGTTCGAGAACTCCTACCGTATCTGATCCAGTTTCATCGTGCGGTCAGCTCCGAGCTGGTCGATCCGTTGGGCCCGGTCTATTCGCCCGACCTCGACTATGCCGGACAGCACCTTGCACTTGGAAAAGCCATCCACCGCCACGTGACCGACGAACACCCCGACTTCTTGCTACCTCTGCTGATCGACATCCGATGGCCCTTCAGGCGAATCCACGAGGAACTTGACGCCGCTGTCAATGAGACACGATCGAGCCTAGGCATCACCGGGATGAGAGCAGAAAGAAGGGGCTCTGGCAGGTTGGACGAGAATGCGGTATGGGCCCGTCGGATCCGACTCTGGGATGATCACCCGCGAAAGGGACCGGCCCCCCATGGCTGGTACCGCGACCACATCAAAAATGAGTTTCCAGTCCTCGCGGCGAATGCGGAGAAAGCTGCCCCGTACGAGCGAGCTGGTATCCGCAAGGACGCGGCCAAGCGACTCCGGGAGGATATCGCTGTTGCCGAACGCGCCGTTCGAATGTGCTACCAAAGCCCGCACGTGTACATCTACGCGCTGGAAATCGTGGGTGCGAAGCGTCCAAAGCCGGGCTCTCTCCGGCGATTAATCGACAAGATTACGAGCCGGGTCACCTCCAAAAGCCTCCGATAAATGCCGGTTTCGCCCGCGCACTGCCATCGGCGAAAATCTCCCCAAAAGCAAAAACCGACCCTTTGATGAAGGGCCGGTGACAAGCAGTGCGAGAGCGGATCAGCCATCCCGTCTCGTCATCACTATTGTACAGGATGACGACGCCGGCCGCAACCGATCTTCTCTCGCGAAGGAGGCAGTATGCGGCAGGGTTCAGAATTTCGTGCTCGTCGACGGAAAAGCCTTACGGGCTCTCCGTCAACGCTCGAACCACATCACTTGGAGGATCTTCGCCGGTCAGGTTTGATCGATTCTACCATCATCAGCTCCGGCGTTTATTCAGCCTCAGAGACGGAGGTTCGTGATCTACTGGGGTTCAGAGCCAGTGCCGGGCTCGTGTTCCCCTATCCTCGAGTCTCCGGCCATGCTCGTGTGAAACCTGACAAACCGTTCCTCGACAAGGATGGGAAACCGGCAAAGTACCTTTCGCCGAAAGGCGGAGGAAATCACCTCTACATTCCCGACACGCTCGACCAGAGGGTCCTCACCGATACAAGCAGAGCCATCATCCTCACGGAAGGGGAAAAGAAGACCCTGGCGGGCATCCAGGCCGGGTACAACGTCATCGGAGTCAGTGGCGTGTTCTCGTGGCTGACCTCAAATGGCAAGGGCGGCACCGTCCCTGTACCGGAAATGGACTGGATTACGTGGACAGGGCGACAGGTCTACATCGTCTACGACAGCGATGCGGCAAGAAACTCCTCCATCCAGGCGGCGGAGTGGCTGGTGGGTCAGGAACTTCAGAACAGGGGCGCGATTGTTAAGGTCGCCCGCCTCCCAGGACCAACCCCCGACGAGGACCGGCAGCACAAGCTGGGAAACAAGTTCGGGCTCGACGATGTGCTCAAAGTCCGTGGCCGCCGGGCCGTTGAAGAGGCGATCAGGAATGCCACCCGGCCCCGCAAGCCCACAATCAAGTCTGCATCGACCCAGAAGGGTGCAGACAAAGAGACCCAGGCGGAACGGGTCGCACGGTATGTCCTCGATCACGGTCACTACCGGTGGGCGGCAGAGACCCTCTGGCACTATCGGGAAGGAATCTACCGTCAAAAAGGTGACGACGTGGTCCGCGGGGTTGCTCACCAATACTTGACGCGGAACGGGGACTGGAAGTCGTCGGTGGTAGAGGAGGCCCTTCAGTATGTGATCCTGGAATGTAGGGATCCCAAGAAGGCCGACCTCCCTGCCCCCGATCCCAGGTATATCAACCTCCGGAACGGTCGTCTCGACATCAAGACCCTCACTCTTCTACCCCATGACCCTGCTGCTCTTGACTACGTACAGGTCCCCATCAACTTCGATGCGGCCGCCACGTGTCCCGTTGTGGACAGGTTCTTCGCTGAGACCCTCGTCGACGGGGACAAGATCGCCGTGGTCAAGATTGTCCCGGGCATCTCCATCAACGGGTCGCGCGTGGTGGCGGAGCGTGACGGCCAGGTGATCGTTCATCCCTGTCTGATCTTCGGCGGATTCGACCTTCTGACCGCCTGGTTGGCTTGGATCCGCGAGCGTTACGTCGATTGGTGGGACGTGAAGGCCCTCTGTTCTCTCTTGGAAGGTGTCAGGCGTCAAGATGGAAACCGGGAGATGTCATTCACGTTCGTGTATCGGGCACTGACCGTGGAAGAGGTCGGAGGACTGCGGAGGGTGTTGAGGATACCGAAGCTCCGGATTCTTTCCGAAGCGGCGCGGTGTGCATTGGTGTCGAGAGGATCTAGATTCGCCTATCGCCGGTCTGGTGGACCTGGGACACCTTTGGCCGCCCTGGGGGCTGACGATGACCCTGTAAGTGCCATTTTGTCGGAGGAGCATGCTCCAAGAGCGGACTCCGATGCAGAGGGGCTGACGTTCTGATGACGCCGATAGAGAGAATTCTTGCGCGCCTCCCTGACGCCAAGCAGACATCCGACGGCTATGTTGCCCGATGCCCCGCACACGACGACCAACAGGCCAGCCTCTCCATTCGTGAGGGCGTCGACGGCCGCGTCCTGCTCAAGTGTCACGCACGGTGCGACACGACCGCCGTCGTCGAGAAGTTCGGCCTTCAGATGCGGGACCTGTTCCCGCAGAAGAATCGGTGGGCCGGTCCGACCACAGCGCCGAAGCCGACAGCCAAGGACGAGAACCGAGGCCGAGAGTACACCACCGACGACCTCAAGCGGGGTGTCCCCTGGGATCGAAACGGCTTGGCGCTCCGAGATCTCTACGAGTACACCGACCGCCAGGGAAGGCCGCTCTTTGCGGCAGTGCGCCTGGTTGACGGCAACGACAAGAAGACCTTCCGTCAGTGTCGGTCGACCGGTCCGGACCGGTGGAAGATCGGAATGGGTACCACCGAGCCGGTTCTGTACAGATTGCCGAAGGTTCTCGAGGCCGCCGGTGCGAACTCCGCGGTCTATGTGGCCGAGGGAGAGAAGGACGTTCACACCCTGGAGGCTCTCGGTTTCGTGGCCACGACGAACCCGATGGGGGCGGGAAAGTGGCGGCCCGAATACTCGAAGTGCCTCGTGGGCGCCAACGTCGTGATCCTGCCGGACAACGACGTGCCGGGCCGGAAGCACGCTCAGGACGTGGCCGCTTCCTGCGCCCGGGAGCAGATCCCGGTCAAGATCGTCGAATTGCCGGGGTTGCCTGCGAAGGGGGACGTGAGCGACTGGATCGCCCAGGGGCACACCAAGGAGGAGCTCCACGGATTGGTCCAGGAGGCGCCGGTCTACGTGCCGCCGGCCGATTCGGTCGCGATCACCGACGATGACGAGCCCCTACCACCGGTCGAAACGCCAGCGGAGCCATTCCCGATCGAGGTGTTCCCGGACCCGGTTCGCCGATTCATCGAGGAGGTCTCCGCCTCCATCCCTGGAGCGCCGCTCGACTACCCCGCCGGGGCGGTGCTTGCAGTAGCCGCGTCGGCAATCGGAGCAAGTAGGCAGATCGAGCTCAAAGAGTCCTACCGCGAGAGCGCGGCTCTGTGGGTGGCGATCGTGGCGGATCCAGGAGGGGCAAAGAGCCCTGCCCTTCGCCACGTTCTAGGTCCTGTTCACGAGATCCAGCGTCAACTTACAGTCCAGCACCAAGGGGAGCTTGAGCGCTTCGAAGGGGAACTGCTACGACATCAGGCAGAGGTCGATCGATGGCGAGGTGAGGCGAAGAAGAACCGGGTGGATGGATCTCCACCGGTGAAGCCACAGCGCCCCGAAGAGCGGCGGATCGTGACGAGCGATACCACGGTTGAAGCACTCGCGTCACGGCTCGCAGGCAACCCCCATGGAATCCTGGTCGCGGTTGACGAGCTCTCAGGATGGGCGCGCAGTCACGGGCAGTACAAAAACGGCCGGGGTGCCGACCGCCAGCATTTCCTCTCAATGTGGAGCGGCGAACCTATTCATGTGGACAGGAAGGCCACCGGAACGCTGACAGTCCCCAACCCTCACGTCTGCATCCTCGGGGGTTTACAACCGGAGATGCTCGGGTCTCTTCGCGAGGAGCGTCACCGAAATGATGGCGGTCTCGATCGATTCCTATTCGTCGCCCCTCCGTGGAGCGTTGCCCCGTGGACAGACGCTGTGATCTCGCCGGAGTCAAGAACTTCCTGGCAATCCGTCGTCGAAGCGCTCTATACGCTCCAGCCTGGACCTGATGGTCCAGTGACGATCCCGCTGAGCCCTGATGCCCACAGCCGGTGGATTGAGCTTCACGACGAGCACACAGCCGAGATGGGCGGCGATAGATTCCAGCCGGAATTGCGGGGTCCTTGGTCGAAGCTCAAAGCCTATGCCGGCCGTCTCTCGTTGGTTGTCCAT
>Ga0074195_1002065_pt1 | contig 24320 bp, 24 predicted proteins | sample EPASupsiteHSE623_FD_64525 | JGI IMG/M metagenome (GOLD analysis project Ga0074195, IMG submission 64525) | Bioremediated contaminated groundwater from EPA Superfund site, New Mexico - Sample HSE6-23 | ecosystem: Environmental > Aquatic > Deep subsurface > Groundwater > Contaminated ... | reverse complement strand
TGTTAAGGTGATGCTCGTCAAGCCACCTTCTCAATATACTATGTCTTTTTTGTTCTTCAAGGAACGGTCAAACCTTTTCGAGTCTCACCGGTAGAACCGGTGGATTACCTGGAATATTATTTATTTTTTTTCATTACACGAAAAGAAACAACCAACAAAAGTAGCCAACCTTTTTCTGCTAGCTTAATTATAAAACAAATCCGATGGAATGACAAATGAAAAAAATGGAGTCGTGTCTCAAGACCCGACTCCATATTGCGCCCATAAATGAAAGCACGAAACCTTTTATTCTGACTTCTTAACCAAATCCTCTGTTGGAAACTGCGTTCCGCGCTCGATATAATTTATTTCCACTTCTTCCAAAGAAAAAGCCTTTTTGAAATAATCGATAACGAAATCTTTGTCCATCTCGTTTTTGCAAGTATAAACGTCGATACTCACAAATTTTCGAAAGGGAAAAGTGTGACAGCTAATGTGACTTTCGGCAATCATCACAAAACCCGAATGACCGCCAGAATCTTTTTCATTGAAGGATCCGCACTCAAGCACTTCCGGACCAAAGATTTTTTGCATCCCGATTTTTTCCGGCAGTTCATCGAGACACTTGAAAACTAACTTTCCGTCATTAAGTTTTTCCGGATTACCGCCATATCCGTCAATAGTTAGATGCACACCAAAATTCATGGTTTTGCCATGAACATACCCGTTTTCTTGCATTCCTTTTCTTATTCCGATTGCATAGTGAGCCTGAATTTTCCTATGCAACTCCTTTTGAAAAATTATTTAATTAGCTCAACTAAAGACTATTCTACACTAATTATAATATTTTGTCAACGCCATGCGTACATTTTAGCGTACACAAGAACCATTCCGTTCGGCTAACATATCGCTATAACCCTAGTACAATCTTTCGAAAATCTTTCTTCCCCGCCCGAAGTATTTTTCCGTTTTGCGCCTCGCCAATTTCCATTTGCCAATCAGACACCGTGTCATCGCCAATTTTCACTCCACCTTGTTCAATTTTTCGCCGCGCGTCAGCTTTGCTCGACGCCAGCTTTTCACCCACCAAAAAATCCGTGACCTTCATTCCAGAAACAACCCGCGCCTCTTGAATTTCCTCCGGCAGTTCGCGCTTGGAAAAAACTCTTTCAAAATTTTCCCGCGCTTCCTTAGCTTTTTTCTCTCCGTGATAAATTTTAACTATTTCGAAAGCCAACCGAAACTTTGCATCACGAGGATTAATGGTCTGCTTTTTTAAACTGGAAACTATCGCTTCAATCTCGTCAAGATTTAAATATGTACAATCAGTAAGAAGTTGCGGGATATTCTCATCCGGTTGAGCCATGATTTTACCAAACATATTTACATGACCTTCATCCAAAAAGACGCCCGTTCCTAAACTCTTCGACATCATTTTTTCTCCGGTTACCGGATTTTCCAAAAGAGTTGTAATAAAAACAAATTTTTCTTTATTTTTAAGTTTACGCAATAGAGTTCTTCCCGCCAAAGCATTGAACTTTTGATCATTACCGCACATCTCAACATCCACATCCAAAGCTACGGAATCATACCCTTGCATAAGCGGATAAAAAAATTCGTGGAGATAAATTGGTTTTTTTTCCCGCATTCTTTTCTCAAACATATCGCGTTCAAGCATCTGTTGTACTGTGAAATTGGAGGCCAAGTCAATCATATCTTCAAATGTAAGTTTAGAAAGCCAATCATGATTATAACGAATTTCAACCGGATTATCCTTGTCGCCAAAGTTAATAATAGGTTTGATTTGCGAGAGCCACGTTTTAACATTTATCTTCACATCTTCTCGAGTCAAATGTTTTCTGACAGCCAATTTATCAGTCGGATCCCCTATCCTGGCTGTAAAGTCTCCAATAAGAAAAATTACCTGATGGCCCAATTGGCGAAAGCGCTCCAAAATCATATAATTGGTAGCATGCCCTAAGTGCAAAGATGTTCCAGTAGCATCGGTACCGATATAAATTCTAATCTTTCTTCCTGAAAGAAGAAGCTTTTTTAAACCTTCTTTTGAAGGCAATATCTCAGAAACACTCCTTGATAGGAGTTCATCGACCAAACTTTCATCTATTATTACTTTCGACATATTTTTTCGCTTACTGCTTAATTTAAGGCTTTCTGCTAAATACAAAACCCAAACTACTAAACATTATTCCACTACCGCTTTTATTCTCCTCACTCCCGCGCCTGAACTTTCTTCCTTGACAATTCTAAACACGCCTTTAATCTCCGAGGTATTCTCCACATGCGGTCCGCCGCAAATTTCCTTGGAGTATTCTCCTGCCGTATAGACTTTCACTTTTTCTCCGTATTTGTGTTCAAACGCCCCTTCAGCGCCAGTGTCTTTGGCTTCATCCAAAGTCATCTCTTCCATAGTGACCGACACTGCCGCCTGAATTGCCTCATTGACAAAGTCTTCCACCGCTTTTTTCTGTTCGTCTGTCATCTTATCCGGATGAGAAAAATCGAAACGAATTCTTTCACCGTTGATGTTCGATCCCTTTTGATGAACGTGTTCTCCCAAGACTTTCCTGAGCCCGGCAAGCATCAAATGAGCCGCCGTATGAAGCGCAGTAGTCTTTTCTTTCGTATCGGCTAATCCGCCTTTAAACATCCCCGCCGACGCCGTTCTTGAAAGCTCTTGGTGTTTTTTCAAAGCAGCACTAAATTCACTTTTTAAGTGTTCTTTTTGCTCAATATTAATCACTGCTCCTATTTTTTTTTCTATTTCTTCTATTACCATTTCAAATGGAAATCCTCGCTCTTGATAAAAGTTAAAAATCCAATCTCCACCTAATGTAGGGGACAATAATTTATTTCCTTCAAAATCTTTCGACTGTTCATTAGAGTGAATAAATAAGTGTTTTTTTTCTTGGTTAAAGCTAATCCTCTGCCTTGCTAATTCTTTTATACCTCTTTCCAAAGTCTTTCTAAACTTATTCTCCTCTTCTTCCAAAACATTAAAAACGCTTTCCACCATTATTTCCGGATAAACTTCTTCGTAAATTTCTTGAACAATTTTTGCAATTTTTGTCGTGAAATTTTCATTGATTCCCACAATATGTCCCTGGCGAATCGCCCGGCGAACAAGACGGCGAAGGACATAGCCGCGTTCAACATTTGACGGCGTTACTCCGTCAGCAATAATGAAAACTGCGGCCTTGATGTGATCCGCAATAATCCGCATCGGTTTCTTGTTTTCCTCGCCGCTGTAAGATTTATTGCTAAGTTCTTCGATTTTTTCAATAATCGGCCAAAAAATTTCTGTCTTGTAATTGTCATCATAATTATTCATAACCGCCAAAACTCGCTCCATTCCCATTCCGGTGTCCACATTTTGCGCTGAAAGTTTTTCATATTTTCCTCCAATGTTTTTATTGAACTCCATAAAAACGTCATTCCAAATTTCCACCCATTTGGAATTATCATCATTAAAACTATTCGGAGCTTCTTCCGCGTCCCCAACCCAATAAAACATTTCGCTGTCCGGTCCGCAAGGGCCCGTGATTCCAGCCGGTCCCCACCAATTATTTTCTTTTGGCAGTTTGGCAATTTTTGATTCAGGCATACCTAATTTTTTCCATATATCAAAAGCCTCCTCGTCAAAAGCGGCATCCTTGTCGCCCTTAAAAACTGAACAGGCTAATCTTCTCCTGTCTAAACCTAACCATTTTTCAGAAGTTAGAAATTCCCAACTCCATTCCAATGCTTCTTTTTTGAAATAATCTCCAAGTGACCAATTGCCTAACATCTCAAAAAAAGTATGATGAGTTGTATCGCCCACCTCGTCGATATCGCCGGTACGAATGCACTTTTGAACATTAGCCAAGCGTGTTCCCAGCGGATGTTTTTCGCCCATGAGGTACGGCACCAAAGGATGCATCCCAGCCGTAGTGAAAAGCACCGTCGGATCATTTTCCGGCACCACCGAAGCCGAAGGGATGATAGCGTGTCCTTTTTCTTTGAAAAATTCCAAATATTTTTGTCTCAATTCTTTGGCAATTAACATATGTTTAATCTTCTTTTGACAAATTATCCTTAAGCCCTTTTATCATTTTTTCCTTAGCATAACTGTCCATATCCTTAATATCAATCCCCGTTTCCAATTTGATCTTGTCCAGCACATCCAACGCGCGGTTAACCAATTTTTCCAGTTCTCTATCAAATTCTTTTTCTGCTTCACTCACAATTTTGTCAAACTTCTCTCGTTTTTCCTCCGGCACCTCAAAACCCTTGTTTTTCAAAATTCCCTCAATAATTTCCGTCAGTTTTGATTTCATGTTTTTTTATGTTAGTAAATTAATTTTTTTCTTAAGTCTCTTGACCTCGTCTTCTTTTTGAAAAAGCTCTCGCTTCAACTTTTCGAACCGTTTCTTTTTTTCATCTAACGTAATGCGCAACCTTTCCGCATCCACCCCCAACTTCCTGATTTCCGCTTCCAGAGAATTTTCCTCCGCCAAAAACCTTTTTCCATCCGATTCCAGAATAATAATCTCCATTTCCAAAGCATGCCTTTTGGCTTTTTTCTCTTCCGGACTCAAATTTGAAAAATCATTAACGTACATATATTTTAAGACTTACGCGTTTGCCGAAAAGCTACTAAAAGCGACATGCCCGTTCTAAAATATTTGATTGCTTGTTTACTGCTATTTTCTCCCATCTTGTAATTAGCTCAGTCCCGTAATTTTTCGTCAAACGCGTAAGTCCTATATTTATATTATTATCCCTCCTCCAATCACTTCCCCATCATTAGCATAAAACACGGCCGATTGTCCAGGAGCAATCGCTTTTTGCGGCTCTTGAAACGTAACTTGGTATAAAATATTTTTTTTATCTGCTTTATATTTATTACTTTCTACTTTATACTTTTCTATTATACCATAAGCCTCTTTTTGCCGATACCGCGTCTTGACCCCGACTTCAACGGGAAATTTAATTCCGGAAGGAATAAAATTGGCATCTCCGACTAAAATATCCTTGGAAAAAAGAGTTGAATCGCTTTCGCAATTAGTTACCACTAAACTATTTTCTGTTACATTTTTTTTCACTACAAAATACGGTCCTGTTCCGCCAATGTTGATTCCCTTTCTTTGTCCGATGGTGTAACGCGGCAATCCTTGGTGCTTTCCCACAACCTGCCCTTTGGCAGTGATAATGTTACCAGGAGAAGAGTCCAGATTTTCATTCAAAAATTCAACTAAATCATTGTCTTTAACAAAACAGACGTCCTGTGATTCTTTTTTTTCCGAAACCGGCAAGTGATGTTCTTTCGCCAACTCGCGCACCTCTTCTTTTGCATACTCCCCCAGCGGAAAAAGAATCTTGGAAAGATCTGTTTGATTCAAACGATACAAAAAATACGATTGATCTTTCTTTTCATCCTTAGCCCTGAACAATCCATATTTTTTTTGTTGCGTATTGCGCGTCTCGTGTTTCATGATCCGAGCGTAGTGTCCCGTTGCCGCATAATCCGCGCCTAGTTCTTTCATTTTTTGAAACAACAAATGGAACTTCATCTCTTTGTTGCACAAAACACACGGGTTGGGTGTTCTTCCCGCTTGATATTCTTCTAAAAAATAATTAATTATTTTTTTTCTGAAATCCGCCGCGGCCGAAACTTCAACAAGCGATATTTTGAGCAAATCACAAACTTTTTTAGCATCGGCTAAACTTTTGTTCTCACTGTCATCATTTCCAAAACGCAAAAAAACACCCAGGACCAAAAAACCCTGGTTTTTGAGAAGAGCCGCCGCAACAGAAGAATCAACGCCACCTGACATTCCGACTACAACTTTTTTTGTCACTGCCGCAATCATTTCTTTTCTAAAGCAAATATTACTATTCAACACTTTTTTCCTTCACATTTTTCACTTGGTCTCTCATGTCCATATTTTTATTTTTATCTATCAATCTGCTTTCTAAATTGAATGTAGAACTATCGGAAGCATTGTGAATGATTTCTTCCGCCGTAGTCACAGAAATCCAGGCCACCCAAAAACCCAACACCAACACCAATGTAAACGCCAAAGTTGAATTGACTTTTTGATTGATTTCAAATTGAGTCATTTGTTTTTAATTATTTTTTGTTTTATTTATCAGATCTCTTATTCCCGCCAGATCGACGGGAGTAGTCTTTTTCTGAGGTTTAAATTTTTTCGGAGCAATGTGCGAAATTTGGTTGAGGCTAAGTGGCTTCTCTGAGGAAACAAACACCGATGGCTTCATTTGACTTGCCAAAGGGGACGCCACTGTTTTTTCTTTTTCCATATTTTTGGGTTGCCCTTGCTGCGCCTTGGCTCTGGCGCGCTGATAATCCTTAAGACAATCTTTGCAAAAAGTCGGCCGACTGGGATCAGGCCGAAAGGGAAGAACGATTTTTTCTTCACAAGTGCTGCAAACTGATTCGAATTGTTCCTTTTTTTCCGCGAAAATTTCACTTGGATTGTTCTTTTTTGGCTCTGCTATTTTTTGAGTCTCTTTTCTTACTGTTGGATAAGCAGCGGGACTTTTAAAAGCGTTCCCTGAAACAGCTGTCCGTGGGAAAGGATTATTCCGACTTTTTATTTCCGGCCGTTCCGGAGAGGCGCTCGCCAAATTTTCAAATTCTTCCGGACCAAGCATGCCACTCCAGCGAGCAATTTTCTCTTCTACTTCTTTTCTTGTTCGCCCGTACCGTTCCCTGGAAACTCGGATGGCTTTTTCTTCGTTGGCAGCCGTGTCGGACACATCGGCTGGCGGAAGAGAAGTGGCCGAAAAAGCGTCTCCGGCAATTCCGTCAATCATCAGCTTCACATAAGCTGTATATTTGCTCAAATTGACAATGTCTCCCGCCTCAAAAGACGGCGCGAATTCTTTTTCAAAATATTCGGCGTCTTCTGCCCCGACGCGAAAAAGAATCATTGTCCCAACATTGCCAAACACCGCGTCCCGAACAGTCGTGTTGCCGTCAAAAATCAATTGATTGACATATTGATGTCCAATGATAAGACAAAGCCGATATTTCCTAGCTTCCGACAAAATGTTGGCAAACGACTCCGTTACAAAGTTTTGAAACTCATCAACATAAAGATAAAAATCTTTTCGCTCCGACTCCGGAATTTCCACTCTCCCCATGGCCGCCAGTTGTAATTTCGTCACAATCATGCCTCCCAAAAGACGCATAGAATCTTCCCCAATTCTTCCCTTGGACAAATTAACGATGAGAATTTTCCCATTATCCATAATCTCTCTCATATCAATTGTTGATTTTGGCTGGCCGATAACATGCCGAATAACGGAAGACGAAAGAAATTGGCCAACCTTGTTTTGAATGGCCGCCACCGCTTCTTTTCGAAACTTATCTTCCCAGGCTTCAAACTCGTTGAGCCAAAAACCTTTCACAATAGGATCTTTGATTTTCGGATAGATTCTTTTTCGAAAATTCTTGTCGCTCATCATTCGGTTCACCCCCAGCATGGTTGACCCGGGATAATCCAAAAGAGCAAGAATCGTGTTGTTGAGAATATATTCCATCCGGGAGCTCCAAACATCCGGCCAGATTTTTTTGAAAACCCCCATCATCCCGGACGCCACCAGGTTTTTTTTGTCCTCTTCGACTGATTCCAGAATGTTGAACGCCAGAGGAAAATCCGTGTCAGCCGGATTGAAATATACCACGTCGTTTATCCGCTCTGAAGGAATCGAGCGCATCAACTTTTCTGCTCCGTCACCATGGGGATCGACAAAACAAACCCCCTTGCCGTTTCGGATGTCTTGAATGGCCATGTTTTCCATCAGGTTCGATTTTCCCATTCCAGTCTTTCCGATCACATACATGTGACGTCTTCGATCGTCTTCCTTGATTCCAAAAACCCGCTCCTGATTTCGAAAGTTGGTTTTAGCAAAAAAATTTATTTCATTATTCATAATACTATAAAAATAAACGACATTAGCGAACCGGCAAGTTCGGCGGAGCCACTCCCAACTTGGAAGACACTCGAAGAACCGCCGGGGATTTGACGGAGTAATCCGGGAAATGGAACATCGTCGCCATTTCCGTAGTGGAGAACACAATTCTCACGCCATCAACATTTCTTTTCTTATACCGATTATATATTTTTCTTTGCCGAAGCGCCAAACGTTTCTTCTTGCCCAAATATGATCCATAAGTTTTGCTCACATTTTCCGGCTTCACCTGATTGTAATTCATATCATTGAATTGTTTAAGTGAACCGATGAACGTTCCTATGTAACTCTTATCAAAATTTTCCTTTCTTCCCAGATAAAGCAATCGCATTTTGGTATTGAACATGTTTTTTCCCAAATTATCTTCCACGGCTTTCAAAACTTCTTTCTCCTTGGGAGTGAGCCGAAATTCCAGAGGCTGCAGATCTTTAGCGGCAGTAGAAGCAAAACTTACCTCGCCCAAAATTCCCGGAATGATGTTTTTTACCACGTCCCAGAGATGTCCCCACGCGCTCATTTTCACCGCTACCGGTTCTTTCTTAAGCTTCGCCAACAATTCTTTTTGCGAAGCTTCTTTAAACCATCCTTCTGGAATCGGTTCGAGAATAAATTGAAGCCAGATGTGTTGCCCAGGAGAAAGCGTGCCAAGAACTTCTGTCATCGCCGCCATTGGATCAATGAGAGTTCCGGTGATGTCTTCCTCGAATCGATCATAAGTCTTAATTGGAATAGGATTATCCGAAACAAATTCAAAATCAGCTCCCCAAACATCCCAATATTTGTTCGGAATCACTTTTGGAAATTTTTCCGTATAATCCGGAACTTCTCGAATTTCCGCGTCCGGATATTGGGCATAAATTTGCGCTTCCACCAAATTGCGGTATTTTTTTTGCAACCTTATGTAGTAGTGAACTGTTCCCTCTTCGCCGACAAACTCCAAACTGAAGCGGTCCATAAATGCAAAGCCATTGAGCCACACGTCAAAAATGCTGGGAGAAGTCAAAACACCCGTGATCCCAACCAAAATCGATTCCATGATTTTCGGTCCCCGTTCCAAATCTTTGGGAGGAATAACTTCCAGCATGACCCATTGAAACTTGCTTATCCAGGAATCCCCGGAATAAGCAACAACATAATCCATCCAGACTATTTTGAAGATATTAAAAAGAGCCACAGGAAAAACAATCCAAGCGACAAGCTGAAGTGTTTCCTCAATAGCTCTAAAAAAATACAAAAATTCCGCGCTGCTTAACATAATAAGCAAAAATTACTTTTTTTATTTTTGTTTCTTTACTGAAATATATTCGCAATCCTAATTTTTTCTGACGCTATATTGATTGTTGGCTTTGACAAAAACTTTGGAGTTATTGAGGTTGATCATCACCGTCGCCTTTTTCACCTGTCTCACCTTGAAAACCTGCTTCAAAATTTCCTCTTTTTCCATGGGACGCTTGGCTTCCGACAAGATGTTTTTGAGCACTTCCTTTATCGTCCCTTCGCTATATCCCCACTCAGAAAGTGCATAAATACCTCTCCCGATAAGCACAAACCGATCATCTTTTATGAGCTCATTATGAACTGTTTGCGGATGCGCTTTCCTCTTTCCAATCTTGTATTCATCGATAAGATTCGCGATCTCGGTAAAATGAAGCGGTTTTCTTTTTTCTTTGAGCACCAGATAAATTTTTTCCCTGGTGCCTTTGGGATTGATTTGATTCCAATTATACATTCCCCACTTTCCAAAACGGTTTTTCTTTATTTTCGCCGAAGTTTCCAAGAAAGCCAAAATTTCACCGGAAGTCTTCTTGGGAAATTTTTCCTGCAATGCCTTGACTATTTGCTCCGAATTAAAAACCCGCTGTTCTTTTTGCAAAATTTGTTCCGCCGCAAGAATAACGCCTTTCACTTCGGGAAATATGTCTTTGGAAAGAGTCCACGATTTCACAATGTACCCCTTATCCTCTGAAATGAAAATTTTCCGAGAAACTTCCGCCAGAAGCCTTACGGCATTAATTTCCCTTTGATCGCTGAGTCCCAATCGGTGGCCGATCATATCTTCTTTAATGATACCATTACTCTCGGCAATTGTAAAAACCAATTTTTCTTCACAGTCCCTAAATTCTTGGCTGGAAAACTTTCCCGCAACATTTTTGACAACATCAGAAACAATCTGCCGCACTCGCTCTCGCGTAATACCATAATCAGCTCCGATTTTTTCCAAGGTTTCACCCCTTGATCCGATAAGCCCAAACCTCTTCTTAACGATGTCCTGAGACCTTTTTGGAACAGCAGAAACAAGATCTTCAACCAAAAGCAAAAAGAAGGGTTTTTCTCGTCCCGCCGATGAATTTTCCCCCTTTTGTTCATTGTGTGATCTATTGTTTCTCATGTACTTTATTACAATTAAGTTCAAGCTATACTAGCACATATTTTTTGTTTGTCAAGAGGCGGGTCTTCGTGTTATTCTTAGCGCATGAAATATCTTCATGCCATAAACAAAATCTCCGGTGTCGGCCCCCAAAAAATAAAACTGCTGAAAAACCACTTCTCGGACAATCAAAGCATTTGGGAAGCCTCCGCATCCGACTTGAACGCCAGCGGACTGCCTCCCAAGCTGATAGAAATAATGCTTGTAGAAAGAAAAAACATCAACCCTGACGCTGAGTGGGAATTTTTGCAAAAAGAAAATATTGAAATAGTCTCCCTTGATGACCCGCTTTATCCGGCTTTTCTTCGAGAAATCCCCAACCCGCCGCACATCATATACATTAAGGGACAAAAAGAAGTCCTCAGCACCCCCATGATTTCCGTTGTCGGCTCCAGAAAATATTCCTCCTACGGATCCCAAGTAGCCGAGAATTTTGCCTATGAAATAGCCACCGCCGGAATAACCGTAGTTAGCGGTATGGCTATTGGCATTGATACTTTCGCCCACAAAGGAACGCTTAGCGCCAATGGAAAAACTATCGCTGTTTTAGGAAATAGCTTGGATGAAAAAAATATCTATCCTCGAAACAACTGCAACCTGGCTCGAGAAATCAGCCAAAGCGGCCTTCTTTTGAGTGAATATCCGCCAGAAACCAAAGCCGGCCCGCTCACTTTTCCCGCTCGCAATCGAATTGTCGCCGGACTTTCCCGCGGAACATTGGTTGTTGAAGCCGGAGAAAAAAGCGGCGCGCTAATCACGGCCAAAATGGCGCTGGACTACAATCGAGAAGTGTTTTCCGTCCCCGGTTCTATCTATGCCCCAGAATCAATTGGAACTCATATGCTCATTCAACAAGGAGCCAAACTAGTCATGAATGTTTCCAATATCCTGGAAGAGCTGCCGTTCAATCCGGAGAAAAAACAACTGCCCTTATTTCGAATTCCCGAAACAGAAACGGAAAAAATATTGCTCAACGTTCTTTCTTCCGCTCCGATTCACATTGACAACATTGCCAAACTCGCTAAACTGGAAACTATGGCTGTCTCTTCAAGTCTTTCCATGCTGGAAATAAAAGGTTGGGTAAAAAATATCGGAGGACAGAATTACATAATCATATAACTTATAGCATATAACATGTAACAGTCTTAGTTTAAGTTCTAAGCTTTTTGTTTCATGTTTCGTGTTTCGTGTTTCATGAAACTAGTCATTGTCGAATCACCCACCAAAGCAAAAACTATTTCCAAATTTTTAGGAAAAGGATACACCGTCAAATCATCTTTTGGACACATCCGCGATTTACCAACCAAAGAAATGGGCATCGACATCAAAAATGATTTTTCTCCGCAATATGAAATTCCGACAAAAGCCAAACCTCGAGTGGAAGAACTCAAAAAACTGTCGCAAAAGGCCGACTCCGTCATCTTGGCGACTGACGAAGACCGCGAAGGAGAAGCCATCTCTTGGCATTTGCTTTCCGCGCTCAAACTCAACGAAAAAGAAACCGAAAGAATTGTTTTTCATGAAATCACCAAACGAGCGGTTGAGCATGCTCTGGAAAATCCAAGAAAAATCGACCTCAATTTGGTAGACGCCCAACAAGCCAGACGTGTTCTTGATCGTCTGGTTGGTTATGAATTGTCTCCATTTTTGTGGAAAAAAATCCGGCGAGGACTAAGCGCTGGTCGAGTTCAATCGGTCGCATTGCGACTGATTGTGGAACGGGAACGAGAAATTCAAAATTTCAAACCGGAGGAATATTGGCAACTTTCTTCTGTTTTAAAGCAACCCAAAGGAAAAAAAGAAGATGAATTCGAAGCTAAGGCAATCAAGGAAAATGAAAAAACGCTTGGAAAAATGGGAATCAAAAACCAAAAACACGCCGACAAAATTGTTTCCGTTTTGGAAAGAGCCAACTACACGGTATTGTATGTCACCAAAAAAGAAGTTCAAAAAAATCCAGCGGCTCCCTACACCACTTCCACCTTGCAACAAGACGCCAACAGTAAATTGGGGTTCTCGGCAAAACAAACCATGATGGTGGCGCAAAAACTTTACGAAGGAATCGACATTGGGAAGGAAGGCCATGTTGGACTCATCACCTACATGCGAACCGACTCCACCAATTTGTCCATGGAATCGATGCTTTCCGCTAAAAAAGTAATTGAAAAGATGTTTGGCAAAAACTATGCGCTGGAAAATCCTCGGTTTTATAAAACCAAATCCAAAGGAGCGCAAGAAGCTCACGAAGCCATCCGTCCAACTTTTCCAAAATACACTCCGGAAGAAGTCAAGGAATATCTTGACCCCAAACAATACAAACTCTACCGGCTCATCTGGAGAAGGATGATTGCTTGCCAAATGGAATCCGCCATCATGAACAGCGTTGCTGCTGACATCTCGGCCAAAAGCCAAAAAGACGAAACCGCCTATGTGCTTCGCGCGACGGGTTCAACCATCAAGTTCGATGGCTATCTGAAAATTTATGGCGACAAATTGCCGGTCACTGAAACATTGCTTCCGGAACTTTCCGAAAAACAAATTTTGGATTTAGTCAAAGTGAATGCTGAGCAAAAATTCACTCAACCGCCTGCCCGTTATTCAGAAGCAACGTTGGTGAAAGCTTTGGAAGAAAACGGAATCGGACGTCCGTCTACCTACGCGCCAACAATTTCAACCATTATCGACAGAAAGTATGTCGACAAAGATGAAAACAAAAAACTTTACCCCCAGGAAATCGGGCTTCTTGTTTCTGATCTCCTAGTCGAACACTTTTCCGACGTTGTTGATTATAAATTCACCGCGACTATCGAAGAAGACTTGGACCGCATTGCCGCCGGAGAAAAAACATGGGTGCCGGTGATCCGGGATTTTTACGAACCCTTTCATAAAAACCTCAAAAGCAAAACCAAAGAGGTGAAAAAAGAAGACCTGCAAGAAAAACTGGGGAGAGAATGTCCTGAATGCGGAGGCGAGCTTATCGTTCGCTTTGGACGTTTTGGAAAATTCATTGCTTGCTCCAATTATCCCAAATGCCGCTATACCGAAAAAACCGAAAGCGAAAAGAAAGAAGAAAAAGAAATCGAAAAACAGGCCAACGGAGAAACCTGCGAAATTTGCGGCGCTCCGATGGTTATAAAGCGAGGAAAATATGGAGTGTTTTTAGGTTGCTCCAATTATCCGGAATGCAAAAATATCAAAAAAATTGAAAATAAAACCGGAGTCGCTTGCCCCAAATGCGGATCAGGAGAAATCGTTGAGCGAAAGTCAAAGCGAGGAAGACTTTTCTACGGCTGCAATAGTTATCCAAAATGTGACTTTGCGCTCTGGAACAAACCTAATGGCGAAAAATGTCCTAAATGCGGATCGCTCATGGTTTTTGCCGCCAAAGGAAAAACGCAATGCTCCAACAAGGAATGTAAGTTTGTAAAAGAATAAAAAGTTTTCCAAATATCCTTACCCTATATTTTGCATCTGTTCATTGCTTATTCTCAAATATTCTTTGTCCTTTTCACTCATCCGTTTCTTTCCAACATGAAACAACCGCGAGACGTTATTTTCCTCGCGTTCTTGTCTTTGAGCTGTCCTGCCCCGAGGCGCCGAAAAAGACCGCTCGTGTCTTCGGTTTTCCTGATCACCATTCATCTTCACCCCCTCCTTCTTGCCTTAGTATTAGCTCTACATAAAACAATCGCTCCAAAATAATATTTCAAAAAACCAACCTGTAATGAAGTTGGTTTTTTGTTTTTCATATCCCATAAGAAGTAGTCAGTGTTGAAAGAAACCAGGGAATGATAAGCATAAGGCCGATAATCGGCAACACGAAAGACACCACGCCAACAAGAAGTGTCCAGAGAAAATACTTCCTCGTTTTTTCCACCGAAGCATAAACTGCGTCAATTTTTCTTTCTTGTTCTTCCAATTTTTCAAGTAGTTCTTGTTCCATTTTTTTATTTTTAATAGTTATTCGTATATTATAGCCTACTTTTTTGTTTTTCTAAAAAATAAGCGGCGGATCCCTGAGATGCCAGGAATCCGCCAGAAACCACATTTCGGCTCATCTGGATGTAACATAAGAAAGAAAAGAGAGCCGGATTGGAGATTTTGCATCCACCAAACATACAGAACAGTTCTCCGATTCCGAACAATTCCTGCACCTTTCCTCAGTTCGAAAACCGTAAGACCAGATGCAACCTTTTACATATTTGCATTCTATTATCTTTTCTCCCATGGCTTTATCCTCCCCCAGAAAAAAGAACAAAAAAAATCCACCCTTTTCGAGTGGATTCCGTGACGCAAAATTGTTTTTAGAAACGCGTCAAGAAACCACCCACAAGGTGGATCCGGAGCATGACCCGCTTCCAACTATTAAAATATTCTTTCGCTCTTTCATATCGGTGTTTCTAATATAATCCAAAATAAAAAAACTGTCAACGGACTCAACCGAAAGCCAGCTGGAGGCGGGAGGAAAATAACACTTAAATTATCTAAACACGTAGAGCTTGTGGTCTAAACTCACTACTCTCCCGCCTAAATTTAATACACCTTCCTTTTTCAATAATTTCATTTTTTCAAAAGTTCCGTTTAAGAATCCCCCGACTTCACCTGTGCTTTTCACCACCCGATGACAAGGAACTTTGGGAGCGAAAGGATTTTTTCCCAAGGCATTCCCCACTGCTCGCGCCGATTTGGGTTTTCCAATAGCTCTGGCAATTTCTTGATACGTCGAAACCCGACCACGCGGAATTTTTTTGGTCGCCGCATAAACTAATTTTTCAAACTCAGTAATCTTTTTCATAAAACTACTACAATAAAAAACCGACCTATCTTTTAGAACGCAGGTCGGCTTTTAGAAATATAAATTTGCAACTAGAGAACTGCTTCTTTCGCGACTTTCGCTAGTCTAAATTTCACTACAGTTTTTGCTGGAATTTTGATTTTTTCTCCAGTAGCCGGATTCACTCCCATTCTCGCTTTTCTTTTGGCCTTCACCATTTTGCCAAATCCCGGCAGAACAAATTCTCCGCTTTTTTTGACTTCTTTGTAAGCCAATTTTGCAAGAACATCCATTAGGTTGACGATGTCTTTTTTCGTCATACCGGTTTGTTCTGACAGAACACCCATGAGTTGGGATTTCGTCATTTTCGCCATATAGTTTTTTTATTTCCCCCCAAATTAATTATACCTATATAATAGCAGTATCCATGCCTACTTTACAAGCCCCTTTTTTATTTTTGTCAATAGCCATGCCCGTTTTATCTTCGAACCATTTTCACTAACAAAAAAATCACCCCCGCGTTGCTATCCGTGCAACTTTTTCAAGCATTTTTTCTTTGTTTTTTTCGTCTTGATAACGCATAGAACCAAACACCTTAAACGATTTGAGTTTTATCCCGCAAAAACCAAGCCGAGTAAACCGCCAAATCATCCACACTGGATTGAGAAGCAACCATTGATAGTACCCAGGACCATCGGAAGTGAAAAACACTCGGGCCGTTTTGCCGTTGAGCAACCCGACCGGTTTGTGATTTACATATCGATAGGCATATCGCGCCGAAAAATTTTTGTCCCAAAAATTTTTCATCACTGCCGGTTCGCCATACCACCAAAGAGGAAAGACAAAAATTAACTCGTCACTTCGGCTGATTTTTTCTTGCATCCGAGAAACACTAGGATCTTCCGGTATTTCTTTCACATTTTGAAATTCCAAAAAAGCTTGCCGGTTTTCCGGAGCATAAAGATCCAAAATTTCCACTTCTCCGCTCCGCGCCAAAATTCCTTCTGCATAAGTCTTAGCGATTTGATGAGTAAACCCAAACTTGCTCGGATGAGCGGTAACAATAAGCGTTTTCATTTTTTTGCAATTATTATTTATCCACATCCATTTCATCCTTATTATAAGCCAAAAATTGTTTTTAGCAAAATTTTAATGAAATATAAAGAAGACACCCTTAGAAACATGCATTGCTCTGCTGGTTTTCATCAGCGAGGCATTGCTCTCCAAAAACCAAAGCCGATGAGTTCTCTCACCGGCTTTTCTTAATTTTATGCTATACTAACCACAAAGCCTTCACGACGGAGGAGTGAAAAACTGAAACCCACCTGGACAACCAGGGAAAAAATTATTTTTTCCGATACATTTTTCAAGGGATTCACGCGCTCCACCAGAATTGAGGGCTTTTAATTTTTTTTGAAATTTTTTAGCGTTCCGCCAACGCTCTCACCGCTTGGCCAATGTAATACGGCCAAAGAACAACGGCCAAGATTCCTTGCCAAAAAAACGGCAAGTCCAAAAAACCGATAGTAAACAGCCACCCGGCAAACCAAGAGAAGGCCGTAAACCCATGTTGCTCGACTTTTATTTTTTCCATGAGATTTATAATTATAATTAGTTAGAGCAAAACTAAAAGAATCCGTCTTCTTTGAGACTCAAAAAACCTTTCTCCGTCACAATTACATGATCCAGAAGTTCAATTCCCAAAATTTTTCCCGCTTCCCTCAACCGCTGAGTCACTTCCAAATCATCATCTGATGGTTGCGAATTGCCGGATGGATGATTGTGAGACACCACAATTTGTGAGGCGAGATTTTTGACTGCCGGTTCAAAGACTTCCCGCGGGTGAACCAGATTAGCATTTAAAGTTCCCACGGAAACTATCTCTCTGGCAACTTCTTGATTTCTAGTATCCAAATAGAAAACAACAAAATGCTCTTTTTTGTTGCCCCGAACGTCCTTCATTTCCTCCCAGACATTTTTCGGAGACAAAATCAGCGCCGTTTTTTTGTCCTTCAAAAATCTTTTACCCAACTCAAAACAAGCAATGATCTCCAAACTTTTCGTTTCTCCCAATCCATGAATTTTCTTCAGTTCGGAAAAAGTTACCTCATGAACACTCGCGCCGAATTTCCCGACAATCTTTTTCGCCAACTCGCAAACATTCAACTCTTTTGTGCCTGTTCGGAGCAAAATAGCCAGAAGCTCATGCGGAGCTAATTTATCCGGACCGTATTTTAAAAGCTTTTCCCGCGGCCTTTCAATTTTAGGAAGTTCTTTTATTTTCATTATTTCTCATCCAAAAATTAAGCTCTCGATGAAAATTCCATGCGATTTGCACCCCCAAATGCAGAGTCTCCGGAGACACAACCTGCATTCTCCCCTGAACAATATGATCTTTCAGCCAACGCATATAGTCCACTTTTCTTACTCCGCTTTCGGTCAAAATCTTTTTTTTCTCCAGCGCGTCATCAATAACGTCTATCTCAGTTTCAGCCGTATATTTTCCATTAGCAACATCCGACGCGATCATTCGAAGAACATTTTCTACATTATAGTAAAGCGTCAAAAAATTGCCGGGACTGGAAGCAAAAACAACTGAATCATCTCCCACTGACATTGCTCTCAAATCATTTGAACCAGCCAATGAATTGCGTACCACTCCCGGCTTACACAATAATTTTTTGAGACGATAGTTTCTTATGCTTCTTGTAATAGGCAAATAGTCCTTTTCATAATAAACCAAAAAAAGAATCGGAATAAAAACCAATGATAGAAGGCAATACATATAATATTCCTTTATACAAAAAAGAATATTAGAAACAGTAAAAAATTCTACAATGTTCATAAGATTGTTTTTTTATTTTTTTTATCTATTTTCATTATAACACGTTTCATTCGGACTCTTTGGCCACATTTTCTCAACATCATCGTTTATTGAAATATATCACCCATAAAAAAGTATTATAGCTCAAAGATATGCACATCTTTTATCTTGTTTTTTGTTGTTTATTTCATTATACTGAAGATACATTTTATCCACATGGCAAAAGAATTTATCACTCTTAATGATGTTCTGCAAAATCTCAGATTCACCAAAGACTCCAAAAAAGAGGCTCTGATTAGGGATGCCTACGAATTCGCCAATGACGCGCACAAAGGACAAAAAAGAAAGTCCGGTGAAGACTACATTCAACATCCGCTTCACACCGCCCTTAATTTGGCAAAACTCGGGATGGGTCCAAAAACAATTTCCGCCGGAGTTCTTCACGACGTCCCCGAAGACACCGCCGTGACATTGCAACAGGTAGAAAAAAAATTCGGAAAAGAAATCGCCTCCCTGGTTGACGGCGTAACTAAATTGGGGCACATAAGGCTGCAAGGAACCAAGGAGGAAATTTATCTTGAAAATCTTCGCAAAATGTTTTTGGCTATGGCAGCAGATATTCGAGTGGTCATCATCAAGCTAGCCGATCGATTGCACAATATGGAAACGCTCGACGCCGTGGCTAAAGAAAAACAACATCGGATCGCTCTGGAAACTATGGAAGTTTTTGCACCGATTGCCAACCGGCTAGGAATTGGAGAAATGAAAGCTCGCCTGGAAGACCTGGCCTTCCAACATCTTGATCCGGAAAATTTTGCTTTGGTGAAAAAAATAGCTCAAGAACAATATGAGCAAAGAAAAAAATACGTACAAAGAGTGGTTACCGAACTAAAAAAAGAATTGTTTCGGGACGGCATCCAAGTCATAGACATTTATGGACGATCAAAACATCTTCACAGCCTTTTTTTGAAGCTCAAGAAACATGAGATGGACATTAACAAAATTTACGACCTGGCCGGTATTCGAATTATCGTACCGGAAATTGTTCACTGCTATGAAACGTTAGGAATAGTTCATAAAAAATATCGACCACTCGTCGGAAGAATCAAGGACTATATTTCTCTTCCTAAACCCAATGGATATCAATCAATTCACACCACCATTTTCGGCCCGGAAGGAAAGTTTTTGGAGGTTCAGATTCGCACTCCAAGAATGAATCTCGAAGCCGAATTGGGAATTGCTGCGCACTGGATCTACACGGAGAAAAAGAAAAAAAGTTTGGGGGAATATATTTTCGGAAAAAAGACCCACATTCCAGATAAAGAAATTCTTTGGGTCAAACAGCTTCGCGAGTGGCAAAACGAAATTGGCAAAGATGACCGGGAGTTCATGGAAAGCCTTCGAATTGACTTCTTCAAAAACCATATTTTCGCTTTCACTCCTTTGGGCGATATTATCGATTTGCCGGAAGAAGCCACCACCATTGATTTCGCCTACAAAGTACACAGTGAAATCGGCGACCGAACCATGGGAGCCAAAGCTAATGGACGCATTGTTCCATTGGACTACAAAATCAAAAACGGAGACGTGATTGAAATAATCATTTCCAAAGACCCCAAAAATCCCAGCCGCGACTGGCTGAGATTCGTCCGAACTTCGGTCGCGAAAAGTCACATCCGGAGGTTCATGAAAAAAGAAGGAATGATCTAAAAAAAAACAAGCGCTCATGAGCGCTTGTTTTTTAAACCTACTATTCTTGTGCGCCCACCTGGACTCGAACCAGGGACCGTTTGCTTAAAAGGCAACTGCTCTACCAACTGAGCTATAGGCGCAAAACTTAAAAAATAGGCCAAGCAAAAAAACCTTTTCAACTACTCTAGTATATCACCCTAAATTATTTCGTCAACACTTATCGGCTGATTTACCGATTGAGACGTTTGTGAATCATGAACATAAAAACCAAAGGCGCCACCATCCAAACTAAAAGCGCCATATCAGAAGCGATGTAATCATAAGAAGAAGCCGAAACATAACCAAGCGCCACTTTTTTAGGGATAATCGAAAGGGAAATACTAAGGAGCATTAGCACCTCAAAAAAACTCATTACAAACACTCGCCACAAAAAACCTGATCCGGAACCGGAAATATAAATTTCAAAAAGCCTTTTGCTAACAATTGTCAACGCCAGAACCACAACAAAAAAAGCTGTTATTTTTAGAGTATAATCATCAAACAATTTTCCCGGCACAACGCTGATAAGCGCAAAGGCCACATAAATGTTAATTAAAATCGTAATCAGCTTATACCGGCCGATAAACATCCCAAAAACAAAACTCAAAAGAGTCACCACCAAAAGCAAGGTGAAATCCTGCGCCAAACTTTGCGAAACGCCAAGTTTTGAAAACAATAAATTTAGATTCATCTTCGATTTATTTTTCTTCTAAAATATCTTTGCTAACCATTACAAATTCCTTAGCATTTAGGCCTTCTATTCTTATATTTGATCCAGGATTAAGTTCCTTTTCGGCAAAATATCCGTCTTTACTGGATAATTCAGCATAAAAATAATCCTTATTTGAAAGACACAAATCAATATAACCAGAAATAGCTTTCTCCACTTCGTCTACCGTTTGTTCGCATCCGCGTACTTTTCTACAGTCTTCTTCACTACCGGTAAACGCCGCTTTTTCTCTTAGTTTTTTTAAACGCACAACATAAGCCGCTTCAACATTCAACTGCCCTAAAATATGGCCAAAATGACTTTCATTCATCACTTGCTCTGGCCTTATTTTCTTCAACTCAGCCATCATCTCATCAACCTTGCCACTTAATGCTGACGACTCAAAAGCCTGCTTAAACTCCGTTAGCTTTTTCAGGAGACAATTTTTATATTTGTCTTCTTTAAAATATTCTTTTTTTTCTGATTCAAAACCAATCATACCTTAATTATAGCAAAAATTTTCTCTTCTACAAAACACGCCCTTCTATGAGTCCTTTATATTCCGCTATTTCGTAACTCCTCCATCAACCTTTTTTGCTCCCGGCTAAGTTTTTTTGGAATCTCAACAATGATTTTCACCAAGTGATTTCCTCTTCCGCGTCCGTTCAGTTCCGGAATGCCCTTTTCTTTTATCCTAAATTGTTCCTCCGATTGAGTTCCAGAAGGAATTTTGAGAATCAATTTCCCGTCAATTGTCTCCACTTCTGTTTCTCCGCCAAGAGCCGCCAAGGAAAAAGGAATCTTTTCCGTGCTGAGAATATCCTGTCCGCTCCTCACAAACTTTTCGTGCGGTCTGACATGCACCACGATATAAAGATTTCCAGAGGGAGCGCCTTTTTCTCCCGCTTCTCCCCCGCCTTGCATGGAAATAGTTTGCCCATTGTCTATCCCCGCGGGAATTTTGATTTCTACCTTTTGTTCTTCTTTGACTTTTCCGTCACCACCGCACTTAGAACATTTTTTTTCATAAGTTTTTCCTGCGCCCAAACATTCCGGGCAGACGCTCACCTGAGAAAAAGAGCCAAAAAAACTGCGGCTGACTTTTTGAACTCGGCCAGTCCCTTTGCAAGTTGCGCAAGTATGCATTTTGGTTCCCGGTTCACCGCCAGTTCCCGAACACCGGTCACAAGAAACACTTCTTCGAAGATTAATTTCCCTTTCCGCTCCGCGCACCATTTCCGAAAAAGAGATTTCGACATCCACTTGAATGTCTTGGCCTCTTTTGCCTCGACCTCCTCCAGACCTTCCCCGACCACCAAAAACACTGGAAAAAATATCTTCAAAATCTTCGCCGCCAAATTCAAAACTAAAGCCATTTTGGCCCTGCTGTCGAGAGAAATTACCGAAATCAAAACCAGAAAAATCAAAGCCGGAAAATCCCGCCCCTCCACCAGCGCCTCGCTGGTCAAAAGTCTGACCAAATTGATCATATTGCGCTCTTTTTGATTTATCCGACAAAACCTGATAGGCTTCATTGATTTCCTTAAACTTGGCTTCGTCACCGCCAGATTTGTCCGGGTGGTATTTATGCGCTAATTTTCGATAGGATTTTTTTATCTCATCGTCAGAAGCACCTTTTGAGACACCCAAGATATCATAATAATCCGCCATTTTTGTAAGTAAAATTTATAATTATTTCTTGTATAATACTACTACAAATAAAAAAAATTAGCAATCCAGACATCTGAGTGCTAACCAACGCGACTTTTTTATATTCACTCACTTTTTTATCCTATTTTTTCCACTTCAACATTTATCTTCGAAACCGAAATCCAACCCAAAAGAAGAAGCAGCCGAAAAACACCACTAACTATCCAGGCAAGAGAAACACTAGTTAAGTTACCAATCGGGACTATTGTCAAAAAGAGAATTATCGCCAAAACCGTCGGCAGAAGCGGCGTCCGGGTTCCTCCGACTTCCGGTTGGAAATAACTGCTGATTCTTCGGTTCACTGCCGAGGCGAAGACTTCAGAAATTTTTTCGTTGCCTGAAAGTTCCATTCCGGCGATTTTTCCCAACTCTTTCCGTCCTTCCCCCAAAATTAGCTCCTGACTTTGGGCGCTCACTTCTTTTTTTGATCTTTCCAACTCTGAAAGGGCTTCCTTTCGGAGCATCTCCCGCTGAGCCGGTGTCAAATTTTTCCCGCCCTGAGAATCAATCAAAGAGTCAATTTCTTTTTCTGCGTCAACAGAAAAATCGCTGCTTTCCAATTGCGTTTCTTGGAATTTCAAAACAAACTGATCAACCGTCAAATTCTCGCTGTCCAAGTTTTCAAATTCCGGATTGGTAATGGACAAAATCCTGGTTGTAATCAAATTGGAAACTCGCCCGGTTTTGAGTCTGGGCATGATTTGCTCCGCCGGAACGTTTTGTATTTCGCTAAAATATTGGCTGGAAACCACAAGCGCCAAAGAAAAAATGATCAGCGCTTTCCCGGTCGTGATTGATTTTACCAAATCGATTTTGATATTAAGCTCCAAATCGCGCCGGATTTTTCTGGCTCCGTAAAGGAAAATGAGCCAAGCCAGAAATCCGATCCCCAGTCGGGAAAGATCAAACGAGAAAATGAAGCTGGAAAGAATCGAGAAAAAAAATGTTCCCTGTCTCAAGTTTTCATTTTTCACAAGAATAATTGAGAGACAGACAAACACAAACCACAAAGACGACCAAATGATCGGCACTGCCCAGGTACTTGATTCGGAAATGGTAATGGCTCGATCAACCGAATTCCAAAACGCGAAAGAAAAAAATACCGCCAAAAAAACCGCTGCATATTGTAAAAATTTGTTTGACATATCAATTACTTTTTGTTCCAATCATCTTATCCTGATAGTATTCTATCAAACAATTAAAAATTTTAACAGCTGAATTAACAAGGCAAAAAATTGACATAGAATTGACATAGAATAAAAAAGGTGTATAATTCAAAGTTAATTAGTACCTTAATTTTTTTGTGGCTGAGACGGTTTTTTTTGTTTTTTCCGACCTTCTAAGAAGAAAGGGGAAGTCGTTATGAAAAAAACTGCGTTGATTTCTATACTCTATCTTACTGTATTAGTCCTCATGTTTATAGCCACCGACAAAAACGATACTAGAATTAATAACTACCTGGAGGAGAGGCAGTTCCAAATCGATTTGCTTGAGGTTGACATAAAGATTCAGTCAGCCAGAGAGCTTCTATTTCTTAGAAAAAGAATGGAACTCATGCAAAAACTCGATGAGGTTGAAGCATTTTTCGAATCAAAAAATCTTCCCCTTCCGGGCGAGGTGGTCACACTTCGCCGACTCGGATTCATGGCTTTTGAATTAGATTATGCCAAGAAGTCCCCATGCCTGCTGCCATATCTATCAGCGGAAAAAGAAGCATGGGAGAAAAAGCACCCTTCTGACAAAGAAGGGTCAGATGCAGGGATAGAATTCCATGAAGAGAAATTTTACTCCCTTGCACGGAGCAAGAGTCGTAGCCATGTTAGGGATATGGAAAAAATATATCTCCATTTGATAATGGAGTACTTAAGAAAGGAGGAATTTAGACTACCTGCCCCAGCCAACCAAGACATAATTTGGTTGGCTGTCGAATAAGCTTGTGATCGCCTTGCCCGAAAAGTCCTGAAAAGAACGATTCGGGCGGGGCGTTTTTTTGTTAGAATTTTTTATTTTATAAACTTGTATTCCTACCAAAGAATGCTCCTATTGACATTCTCATATCTTGAGGCATCTTAAGGAGGTCTGTCATAAATTAGTAGTAATGTCATAGTAGCGTTTAGTAGAAATGTCATACCTGTTAAGATATGAGGTTAAGTATTAACCCCATACC
>Ga0074195_1002064_pt1 | contig 24326 bp, 29 predicted proteins | sample EPASupsiteHSE623_FD_64525 | JGI IMG/M metagenome (GOLD analysis project Ga0074195, IMG submission 64525) | Bioremediated contaminated groundwater from EPA Superfund site, New Mexico - Sample HSE6-23 | ecosystem: Environmental > Aquatic > Deep subsurface > Groundwater > Contaminated ... | reverse complement strand
AATCAACGCTCCAACCGCGCAAATTTCCTCCTCGCTCAAGGCATCCGACGTTTCCTACGTCAACTGTACTGTCAACTTCTTCAATGGTTCGAAAGCGCAGGTCCCCTGCACAAGCGCAATCCGTGCAGGCTCCTCGGTCTACCCGGCAAGGACGCAGAACGACATCCTAATCTACGACGCCGAGCCAACCGCGTACGGCGCCATAATCCACCGCTCGGTGCTCTGGCTTGCCGCTGGCAACCAGTCATTCCTCCTTACCAAGGGTGACAACAACCCCGGACTTGACCAGCAGTCCGGGATAAGCCCGGTCACTACCGACCGAATCAACGGAAAGGTCATACTAACCATTCCCGCAATAGGCTACCTCAAGGTGTTCCTCTTTGCAGGATTCGACTTCATCCTCCGGCTGCCAACAGGCGACCTCGGCTATGCAATGTCGGCATTCGACGCTCCGGCAGGGTGCGATTACGTGCTCTCGCAAAACTAGGCGCAAAAAAGTCCGGCAGTCTCTTTTTTAATGCTTTAAATCCTCCATTATCCCGTTACAATCCAATTTCAAAGGAAGCACCCGGCAAGGTGCCTAGATGGTAACGCAATTTTCCAAGGGGGATTTCAATGGAGCTTGTTTTGGAAGACGCCAAGTTCTTCAAGTCGTGCATCGACGCAATCGTGAACCTCGTAGACGAAGGCTCGTTCGAGGTGTCAAAGACCGGGCTTCACCTGCGCACCATGGACCCGTCGCAGATTGCGATGGTAGACTTTACCATGGGTGGCGACGCTTTCAAGAAGCTCTCAGTGGACGGCTCGGCAACTCTTGGAATAAACCTGATTGACCTTTCAAAGATTCTCTCCCGTTCGCGCTCCTCAGAAAAGCTCTCGCTTGTGCTTGACGAGAAGGAAGCAAACAAGCTTTCCCTTGAGTTTACCGGCGTAAACAAGAGGACCTTCAAGCTCCCGCTGCTTGACCTTGCTGTTTCATCGCCCAAGGAGCCCAAGATTCCGTTCGACTCGCACGTCAAGATGCGCGGAGGCGCGTTCAAGGAACTGCTCAAGGACGCATCGCTCCTCTCATCGCACGTCTCCCTTGAAGTTGCTGCTGACAAGTTCACGCTCGAAGCACACGGCGACTCAGGCGACCTGAAGGCCGAGACCGAGAAGGGCTCGGCTGACCTCATCGAGCTCAAGGCCGGCACAAAAGCACGCGCAATGTTCCCGTTCGAGTACCTCGACGACATGACCAAGGCGTGCCCGGATGACGCGACGCTCACACTTGAGCTCAAGTCCGACGCGCCGCTTAGGCTTTCGTATTCAATCGGTCAGGCGAACCTTGCATACTACCTTGCGCCCCGCGTCGAGACCGTCTAGGCACACTAGTGCCTAGGATGGGATTGGGATTATGGCAGCCGGCGGCTTTGCAGAAAAATTCAAAGGCCTATTCTCAGGCATAACCGGCAACGTGTGGATACTCGGCGTGGTGAGCATGCTCACCGACGTTGCAAGTGAAATGATATTCGCAGTCCTTCCTGTTTACCTTTCCTCGGTGCTTGGCTTAAGCACAGCTGTAATCGGCCTCATCGAAGGCTTTGCCGAGGCCTCGTCCAACATCTCGCGCATGGCATCCGGCATAGTGTCGGACGCAATCAAGAAGCAGAAGAACGTGGTCATATTCGGCTACGCGCTTTCCTCGTTCTCCAAGCCGCTCTTTGGTTTTGCAACCTCCGCACCCATAATGTTCGTAGTGCGCGTTGCCGACCGCGTTGGAAAGGGAATCCGCGACGCGCCGCGCGACGCGCTGATTGCCGACTCCACCAAGACCAAGAAGAGGGGTGCGGCATTCGGTCTGCACCGGTCGATGGACAAAGTCGGCGCGGTTGTCGGCCCGCTTCTTGCAATCGTTTTGCTTCCGCTGATGGCGTACAACTACCGCGACTTCTTTTTGCTCTCAATCATCCCCGGCCTGCTTTCGATTGGCGTGCTGTATTACTACATCCGCGAGCCTGCCAAGAAGCGCATCGAGGCAGCCAAGCTGAAGTCATCCCGGAAAATGAACCTCAACTGGAATATTTTCCACCCGCACCTTACCCGTGAATTCCGGCGAGCGCTGCTCATTGCGGCAATCTTTGCCCTCGGCAACTTCAGTTTCGTATTCCTGATGCTGCGGCTTGTTGACTTTGGCATCGCAGCAGCGCTGATTCCGGTTGCTTATTTGGTCTCCAACCTCGTCTATATGCTCTCGGCAACTCCAGTGGGCTTCCTGTCAGACAAAATCGGCCGCAAGAACATACTCGCAGCGGGGTACGCGATATTCTGCGTCCTCTGTATACTCGCGGCGATGGGCGGAGGGGTGGAAGCCGGGTGGCTTCTGATACTCCTCTACGGCCTGTTCACCGCAACTGTTGAGACGATGCAGAGGGCGTTCGTGGTTGACATAGTGGGCAAGGAGCGCCGCGCAACAGCGCTTGGGACCTACTTCGGCACAGTTGGCCTGATTACGTTCTTTGCAAGCGCCATCGCCGGAGTGCTCTGGCAGTACTTCGGCGCCTGGTCGGCATTCGGCTTTGCCGCAGTGGTCGCTGCGGTGTCCCTTGTGATGCTCCTTGCGTGGTTCCGTAACGGCAACACCGTCACCGAAACATAGCATTCCCGCCTTAGTCCATCCTTTGGGTTTTATCCCTTTTACCGTATGATTATATTCTGCCAACTCCTTTGATTTTCTGCGGCACAACCGCAACAGGGTTTTTCTATGGATTCCATCAAGACCGCACTCATCAGCGTCTCCGACAAGACCGGACTGGAGCAGTTCGCAGCAGCGCTAGTTGCGCAGGGCGTAGAGATAATCTCAAGCTCAGGCACCGCGGCTTTCCTCAACTCCAAGGGAGTCAAGACCGTTGACGTATCTAAAGTGACCGGCTTTCCCGAAATACTCGGAGGCCGTGTCAAGACCTTGCACCCCAAGCTCTTCGGTGCGATACTTTCGCGCAAGCAAAACGACTCGGATGACCGCGAGCTTTTGGAAAACAGCATCGGACGCATTGACTTGGTGGTTGTGAACCTTTACCCGTTCGAGCAGACCGTCGCAAAGAAGGACTGCAAGCTTGAGGAAGCAATCGAGAACATCGACATTGGAGGGCCCTCGCTTTTGCGTGCTGCTGCAAAGAACCACGACCGCGTGGCAGTTGTGTGTGACCCTGCGGACTATCCTGCTCTTGTCGAGGAAATGTCAAAGAACAAAGGCGCACTCTCCGATGCAACCCGGCAGAAGCTGGCAGCAAAGGTTTTTTCCCACACGTTCAACTACGACGCCGCAATCTCAAACTACCTGCAATCCGCGTTCAATCCCGACACGCGCTTCCAGCAGGCTGTTGGCATCTCGCTTACCAAGGTGCAGGACCTGCGCTACGGAGAGAACCCCCACCAGAAAGCCGCTCTCTACGTGACGCGCTCAGCAGAAGGCGAGCAGCTGTCCAAGAGAAAGCAGCTCTGGGGCAAGGAACTTTCCTACAACAACATCACCGACGTTGATGCCGCAGTCTCGCTTGCAATGGAGTTTGCAGGCCAGCACGTGGCTGTCATAATCAAACACAGCAACCCCTGCGGCGTTGCTGTTGGCGCAAGCAATGCCGAGGCATTCGACACCGCGCTCTCTACTGACCCGGTTTCTGCATTCGGCGGGGTCATATGCTTCAACAACCCCGTCACCGAGCCTGAGGCCAAGAAGATTTCCCAGATGTTCTGCGAAATCGTAATCGGCCCGTCCTTTGACGAGGCAGCCCTTGCAGCACTCAAAGGGAAGAAGAACGTGCGCCTGATGGAAGAACCCCTGCTTGCACAGGCTTCGGCAAACACAAAGGCCATTGACTACAAGTCCATCCGCGGCGGGATGCTCGTGCAGGAACACGACGAGGACCTTTACAATTCCGAAAAAAAAGTCGTCACCAAGCGCCAGCCCACTGCTCAGGAGCTTGCTGACCTGGACTTTGCCTGGAAAATATGCAAGCACGTCAAGTCCAACGCGGTAATCTACGTCAAGGACAACCGCACGATTGGCGTTGGCGCAGGTCAGATGAGCCGCGTTGACTCGGCAAAGATTGCCGCGCTCAAGGCAACCGCATCCAAGCTCTCAACCAAGGGCTGCGTGATGGCGTCGGACGCGTACTTCCCGTTCCGCGACGGAGTCGACGAGGCCGCGAACGCCGGAATCACCGCAGTGGTCCAGCCAGGAGGCTCGATTCGCGACGGCGAGGTCATCCGCGCTGCTGACGAGAAGAACCTCGCGATGATATTCACGGGAATCAGGCACACGTGGCACTAAATTTTTCCGGCGGCCATCATTTCGAAAGGTATTAATTTCAGTAATAATAATTCTTACTAGTGGTAAGAATGGTCTATGTCAGGATTCCGGTAAACGAAAAAGGCCAGGTCGTGATACCGAAGGTACTTAGGGACTCCTATGGGATAGTATCCGGTGGGGAAGTCATGATTGGCGAAAGCGAAGGGAAAATCTTCATCGAGCCGGCAATGACCAAGGCGGAGTTTGCAAAGGCGCTTGAGGCGTTGCCGAAGTGGAATATGGGCAAAATCGACAGTGACAAGGAATATGCGGAGGAGATCGAATCCCGATGAACTACCTTGATGCCAACGTCATCATCTACGCTTTGTCTGATACTACCGTCAAGGGCGAATCGAGCCGGAAGCTGATTCAATCCCAGCGTTTCTGCACAAGTATCCTGTCCTTGGATGAGGTTTGCCACATCCTCCGCAAGAAGTCGCCCCAGACTGCGCTCAATGCGGTATCGGTTTTTATAAATTCGCCGAACCTGATTCTGGTTACTTTTGATTCGAGCGACATCGGCGAATTCATCGAATTCCAGAAAAAGGGCTTAGAGCCGCGCGACGCAATCCACGCCTTGAGCGCGAGGAAGGCCGGATGCAGCGCGTTCTACTCCGAGGACGCGGACTTCGACAAGGTTGGACTGCACAGGAAGACTCCGTGGTAGCCGGTTGAGTCATCCGGCACTGATGAAATATGAAACCGTCTTTGATTGCACCCTGCGGCATGAACTGCGGATTATGCTACGCCTACCTGCGAAAAAAGGACCGGTGCCCGGGTTGCAGGTTTGAAGGCCCGACCAAGCCTCCCTACTGCATTAGATGCAAAATAAAGAACTGTGCGGCCTTGAGAAAGAGCGGGAAGAACTTCTGCTCCCGCAGCTCTTGCAAAGATTTTCCCTGTCCGACACTTGCCCATCTTGACAAGCGTTATCGGGGAAAATACGGGATGAGCATGGTTGAAAACCTCGGCAACATCGAAAAGTCCGGCATCCGTAAGTTTGTCAAGACCGAGAAAACCCGCTGGGCCTGCAAGAAGTGCGGCGGGACAATCTGCGTCCACAAGCATAGTTGCTTTGGTTGCGGCAAGCCCTTCTAGGAAACTATCAGCCAGCTTCCCAATACAATCAGCGCGAACGCTGCCAGCTTCTGTATTATTGATGCGCTTCCCAAGTCCTCGTGCATCGTCTTGGGCGAGAGCTTGAATATTATCGCCGAGAACAGGAACACAAAGAACGGCTGTGCCGCGGTGAGTGCGGAGATTTCAGCCGCGCTGTGAAGCGACAGGGCGTAAAATAGCAGCGCAACACCAAGCAGGTCAATCAGGTTGCCGTATTCACGGAGCGCCCAACCGCCAAACCCCATCCTCTTGGCTTCCCTTGCAAAGCACTCCCTCTTTTGCTTTGACAGGACAAGTGTCGCGTATGCCATCACCTGAGAGCCGCAAAGAATCCAGAACATCATGTCCAGCGGCGTGTGCGGGGTTGCCGAAAGCCCGGTTGACCACCTTACCACGATGTAGCGGATGCCCACCATCACGTCGTAGGCAAGCATCATCAGCAGGATGTCGTTTTCAAAGCGGAAAGCCTTGCCCGTCCTCTTGTAGGAGATGAGTATTGCGCTTAAGATGAGTAGGAGTATGCCAACTACGTTTGCAACCGAGCCGCTCTCGCCCAGTAGAAAAAAGCCGAGCACGAAAATAATTATCGGCTGGAGGTAGCTCAGCGCCACCACGCGCGACGCGTCCTCCTTTTTCATGCACTTGTTGTACAAAATTATCGCAAGAAACATCAGCGCGCCCACGCCGGCTGCAGCGAGCGTGGTCGCGTCAAGAACCGGCCGCGCAATCAGATAATACCCGACGAGTACCGGGAGGTTGGCAACAGCAATGATGACTTGGAACGAGACGGGGTCGTTTTTGTACCTGTTGAAGATTGTCTTGTCAACTATTGCGCCGACTGCGGCAAACACCGCGGATGCCAGTGCAAGGAGGAGCCATTCCATTTCAAATCATCCGGTTAGGTGCGTTTACGCCGAGTGACTTTAATCGCGTTCGGAGCAAGCCGGACCTGCGGCCTTTCGTGGCCAAGGATTTCCTTCATCACTGCCTTGGTGTCGGAGAGGTTCTCAAATACCGGGGACGTCTTGCTTTCCTTCCTGAGGTCTTCCACCGAGTGCAGCCCTGTTGCGACGCCTATGTGTCTGATGAGCAGTTCTTTTGCAACCCGTGCCTCAACAGGCGAGTCGCCGATTATGACTATGTTTGCCGGGTCTTTCCTCTCAAGCCACTGCCTGAGCACTTCCCTGACGTTTTCGATTTTTTGCTTGCCGTTTTCCCCGCCGTAGACTGCGGCGAAACGTTTTTGCATTCCCAGCTTCCTCAGCCCCGCCTCGATTGCCGTTTTGGGCGTGCTTGATACTACCAGGTTGATGCAGTTCTCGTTTTCCGTCACGTCAAGCAGTTTGTGGGCGCCTGGCATGGCGGTGATTTTTCCGCCGTTTTCGATGCTTTTGCAGTAGTTTTCAACCCACGTCCGCATGACCCGGTCGCGCTTGTCCTCAAAGATTCTGGGGTTGATGTGTTCCGACGCGATTTCGCTCAGGTTTGTGAGTGCGTTCCTTCCGCTGTGCTCGGAGTTGCCCAATTGGACTTTGGTGAAGTCCTTGCGCGGAAAGTTCTGCGCCAAGCTCTCCCTCAGCGAACTCGTGTACGCTTCCGAAGCGTCAAGCAAGGTGTGGTCTAAGTCGTATAATACCAGTGCGGGAACCTTTTGCCTTTCCTGCATCGGTTCAGCCGCCCCTGACCTTTCTCATGTGCTCAACTCGCGCGCTCACCAGTGCTTTCGTTCCGATGTCGCGGCGATGATAGAACTTTCCTTTCACAAAAGAGCAGGCGTGCTCGCAGGTGCGCTCGGCCTGCTCAAGATTCTCTCCTATTCCCAGTATTCCGATTGAGCGCGAGGAGCCCGAATAAAGGACTCCTTCCTTCTCGTCAACCGAGGCATAATAGACTTCGGCGCCAAGGCGCGCAATGGACTTTTCGTTAATCTCGATTTTCTCGCCCTTTGCGGGCTTTTCGGGATAGCCTTCGGGAACAAGGTATTTCACAACCGTGGATGCTTCCGAGAACACGACTTTCTTTTCTGAGAGCGTTCCTGCAACGATGTGCTTGCACACTTCTGCAAAATCAGTGTCAAGGAGCGCAAGAACGTTCATCGCCTCGGGGTCCCCAAAGCGCGCGTTGAATTCGACGACCTTCGGGCCTTCCTTGGTAATCATGAACTGGCCGTAGATTATTCCCTTGTAGTCAATTCCCTCTGCTGTAAGCGCGGCAACGATTTGCTCAACAATCTCGATTCCCTTGTCGTAGTCGCGCTGCTTCATGAACGGCAAGAGCATTCCCGTTGAGTATGAGCCCATGCCTCCGGTATTGGGGCCGGTGTCGCCTTCGTATGCGAGCTTGTGGTCCTGCACGCACGGCATTCCCCTGACTGTTTTTCCGTCAACAAAAGTCTGTAGCGTGAATTCCTGGCCAACGAATTTTTCCTCGATGACCACTTCGCCCAAGCCGCCCATGTTGGATGAGAGGATTTCCTTGCAATAAGCCTTGGCCTCAGCAGCGTCTTTGAGCTGGAAGCCGACTACTTTGACTCCCTTCCCTGCGGTGAGTCCGGAGGGCTTGACAGCAACTTCGCCGCCAAGCTCATCAATAAGTTTTCCTGCTGCTTCGGCGTCCTTGAACGCTCCGAACTTGGGGCATCCTTCGACGTTGTGCTTTTTCATCAGGTTGCGCGCAAAGGTCTTGTCCCACTCAAGCCGGGCAGCTGCCTTCTTGGGCCCCACCGTGGGCACGCCTGCATCCCAGAGCGCGTCGGCAATCCCTGCCTCAAGCACTGCATCCGGGCCGATTACTGCAATCTCAACCCCGCACTTCTTTGCGAATTCAACAACCGCCTTTGCGTCGCGGGTGTTTCCGACAACAGCATCAACGCAAATCTTGCGTATTGCGGGGTTGTTGTTTGACATAAACGCGTAAACGTCAGGCCCGCTGCCGCTCTCGTGCAGTGCCTTTGCTATTGCGTGCTCGCGAGCTCCTGAACCGACGACTAGGAATTTCATCAAAATGACCTCTCCTTGGAACACTATGGATAATGAGAATTTGGCAGCACAGCTTTTTAGTTGTGGTGGAGCTTTCCAAGGTGCTTGCGCGTGGGGTAGTCCTCGTCCAGGCACGCCATGCACATATCCGTCTTGGGAAGGCCGATTGATTCAAGCAGGCCCTCGATGGTCACATAGTTCACCGAGTCAGCGCCGAGGAAGTCGGCGATTTCCTTGTTGTTCTTGTCGCTTGCAATAAGTTCCTTGTAAGTGGAAAAGTCAACTCCCATATAGCACGGCGCCTTGATTGGCGGGCAGGAAATCACGAGGTGGACTTCCTTCGCGCCGGCCTCGCGAACCATCTTCACGATTTTCGCCATCGTGGTGCCGCGAACTATGCTGTCGTCAACAAGAACAACGCGCTTTCCTTTGACGATGTCGCGGACTGCATTTAGCTTGAGCTTCACTCCGGACTTGCGCGCCTTGTCGGAAGGCATTATGAACGTGCGCCAGACGTAGCGGTTCTTGATTAGCCCCTCCTCGAAGGGTATTCCGCTTTCCTTGGAAAAGCCCAGCGCCGCGCTGCGGCCGGAGTCCGGAATAGGGATTACTACGTCTGCCTTGATTTTGTAAGTACTGGCAAGGGAACGCCCGAGGTTCTCGCGGACCTTGTAGACGTGCTTTCCCTCAAAGATTGCGTCCGGTCTCATGAAATAGACGTACTCGAACATGCAGTGGCCGTGCCTCTCTTCGGTAATCACGCGCTTGGATTTTACTTCGCCCTTGTGGACGATGACCACTTCGCCGGGAAGGATTTCGCGGTCAAAAGTCGCCTCAACAGTGTCAAGCGCGCCGGACTCGGACGCAAGGAAAACCGCTCCGTCGCGTTTTCCCATACACAGGGGCTTGAACCCCTTGGGGTCGCGGCAGGCGATGATTTCGCCCCTGCCTGTAAGGAGGACGATTGAATATGCGCCGTCAAGTTTCTGCATCACGGTCTTCATCGCGGCAAAGTAGTCCGTCTGGCCGTTCTCGACCTCGCGGATGAACAGCTGGCCGATGACTTCAGTGTCAGTAGTTGAGATGAAGACCGTGCCGCTGTTCTCAAGCTCGGCTTTTAGCTCGTCGTAGTTTACGATGTTGCCGTTGAATCCGATTGCAACCTGCAATTCAGGCATCTTGAAAACGAAAGGCTGGGCGTTGGTAAGGTCGGACGCGCCGGTTGTTGCGTAGCGGATGTGCCCGATGGCGCTGTCGCCGTGCAAATATTGGAGTTCCCTGTTGGTGAAAACAAGCGATGCCAGGCCCATTCCCACGTGCACGCGGATGTCGCCGGAGCCGTTGACCGCGGCAATTCCCGCGCTTTCCTGGCCGCGGTGCTGGATTGCCATCATTCCATTGAACATGTCAACAGCAACGAGCCTGCCTGGTGCTTGGCACGCAAACACGCCGCACTTCTCGCGGGGCTTGAAATCTTGCTCGTTTTCTAGCGAAATCATGGCAACCTATTACCTGTTTGCCGCCTTCTTAAAATTCGCCTATATAGTTCCATCCAATTGCTGAAAGAATGCGGTAAAACTACTTTGGCTTGTGCGCATTAAAAAGCTTGACGGGAAACCGGCGCTTCTTATCCGAGGCTGTGTCTAATCTCGCCAGCACGCACGACGTCCTCGGAAACGTCCTTGCCATCAAGGTAAAGCAGCAGGATGTTGGACGTTATGTTGCGGTGCATCATGTCCTCCGAGGTGCGCGGGCCAAGCTCGGTGCCAAGGTAGTCCTCAACTAGCTCTACGTCAAGGGCAATCTTTGCGTACGCCGGGTCGCGTTCTGCAAGGGCCTTGAGGTTTTCCTTGTTCAGGTAGCGTCCGGCAGTCTCCAGGTCAAGCCGAAGGTTGGTGTAGTTGCGCTCCAGCGTCTCCAAGAGCCCGGCTTTGCGCGCTTCCAGTATGCCGCGGCCGGCTCCAATGAACTCCGGCGGCACTCCCAGCGAGTAGAATGCCGCAGTGAACTTGATTGCGCGCGGGAGCTTCTTCTTTCCAAGGCTGCGTGCATAGCCAAACACCCCCGTGTGCAGCTTGCGCTCGCGCCGCTCAGGCACGAACGAGGCGATAGCGTTGATGTCATCTGTGAGTGCCTCGACAGTCTTTCGGTACTCGTCGGTGAAAATCACGATGAGCTTCTTGATTTTCTCGACTTCCGCAGCCTCGATTTCAACTGTCTTGGACGCTCCAAGCGAGGAGTTGAGCTTTGCAACCGCCTTCTGCACCTTGGTCTGGGCATAGTCGTAGCGGAATGCGGACTGGAGAGTGACCGTGCGCATTCCGGGGTATTCGCGGATGAAATACTGCACGCTGTCAGGAGAAAGCCCGCCCCGGAAGCACAGGCATCCGACTCCAATCATCGGGTGGAACTCCACTCCGGTGGTCTTGGTAAGCTTGGACAGGTTTGACAACCCTACCTTGATTGCAAGTATCGCCGGAATCATTCCCGCGTTCATCGCAGGGTCGGAGCGGGCAAACCACACGCGCATGTCGTCCTTTGAAATCGAGCTTATTGGCATCGACTTTTCCTTGCACATCCTAATGTAGTCCGCGACAATCTTGTCCGCGTCCATCATAATGTCGACTTCCTCAACAAGGGGAATGACGTCGATGTTTGCCGGGCCTGAAGGCTTGAGCTCCTGGAACGCGCGCGCTATGTGTGCGTATTTTTCCTTGATGTAAATCAGCTGGTCAGCTGACGTGGTCATCGGCAAGTAGGTTTCAACAATAGGCGCGTCAGGCATCTGGTTGTCGTGGGCAAAGTCGTTTGCCGAAAGGATGCTTACGAATGCGTGCGCAAGGCGATAGTTGGTCTCCTTCCACACGTTTGGGATGCGGAATGAGAGCGTGAGCTCCTTGCCGAGCGGCTTCTTGCGGAAGTAGTCCATATAGCGCTCGTAGAGCTTCTCAACTACCGACTCGTCGGCGTGCTTTCCCTCCCAGTCCCACATGTACTCCTCGCACCCAAGGTCGGAGTAGCAGCGGAAGGCCTCCTCGGGCTCCTTGAACGTGGTTACGAACCTGCCGCCGATGAACTTGAACGGCACGCGCGTGCCGTGGCTTGAGAGCTTTGCGGAAAAGTCCGAAAACGAGTCAGATGCGTCGGAGAGCCAGTAGGGCGAGCACGCATTGTCAGGGTGCTGGGTAGCCATCGTTGCGGGAACTTTTCGCGCCATACAGAAAACCGAAAGATATTTTCAACAAGCCGGCTTTTGAACCAATCGCTTACGTGACTTGATGCGCCGTTTCCACCACAACTAGCCTAACCCTCCTGCATAAAACTCTTGTTCGACCAGAATTATCCTAATGGACCTGCAGCAGAGGATTGCATACAACTATTTCTTCTCCCGCCAGGCGCGCCAGTACCTGTCCGAGCAGGGCCTTGGCACCATTGCAAACTCCGACTTGGAGGCAGCCCAGGACTTCTGCCTGAGGCTGATTCGCAACGCGCAGGCCAAAGTTCCCTTCCAGCCGTGGGTCGCTTCGGATGGCGACGAGCTGAAGTGGATTGCGCTTTCAAGGATGCTCCTATCGCAAAGCGGCAACCCATTCGCAGCGCGGCTTTTCGGAGAGGGCCTTGCAAAACTTTGCGCTTATCGTCTGGGGCTGGAGGACATCCAGGTTTTCACTGCAGTGCTTACCCAGCTTTACCCCACGCTCAAGGCAGACGGGGAAAAGTACGCCTTGGGGATTTCCGATTACACCAGCGGACAGAACGAGCTTGTCTATGCGCCGCTTGACGGCGGGAAGATTTCAATTGACCGCGAGTCGCTGGTTGAGATGGCATCCAAGCTTGCAGCATCAAAAGCAGCCGACCTTTCAGGAATAGACAAGACTGCGCTGCCGTCTTTGATTACCGAGTTTGCAACCAATTTTACCGAAGCGCTTCCATCTTCTCCTGCGTTGATGATGCGCCAGTTCGAAGGAAAGTTCCTCAACCAAGGGTGCATGAAAAAAATCTTGGCAGGAGTCGGCGAGGGCAAGCGCTTCTACGGAAGCATGGCAATCGCAATAGCCTGCCAGAAGGACGGCCTTTCCAAGGAAGAGGCGTCCGCGCTGATGCGCCAGTACGTCACCAACTGCCAGCGCTCGTCGCACGAGTTCCGCGAAAGCGAAGCCCTTGCATCGCTTGACTGGGTCTACAAGCACCCCGGGATAAACCTTTCTTGCAGGAAGCTCTTGCAGCAGGGCCTGATTGACCGGTACTGCGACGGTTGTCCGCAGACAAGAAAGAAAACGGAATGAGCTTAGAGTGAGATTTTTGGATTCGCACGCTGTTGATGCAAAGGATTCTTCTGCTGCCGCAAAAGCACCCATTCTTTCCACAGACTCCAACGCCCCCAAGGAATTCGAGCGCACGAAAGAAATCGACTTCATCGGCAGGCACTTCCAGCAGTTCTACAAGACCCATCAAGTCAACGTGCCGTCAACTTCGATGCGCGAGTTCGGGTTCGGCTACGAAAAAAAGATAGACCTGCGGCACAAGTCCTTCCAGAGCCAGAGGGAACTGCAGGACTATTTCATTTCCAAAGTTCCGCTCTACGCGTCATACTCCGCGGCATTCTATGAGTACCCGGCTGCAAGGCCGATGAGTGCAAAGAACTTCCTCAAAGCAGAACTCATCTTCGACCTGGACGCCAGCCCGACTCACGACGGCCACAACCCGGTCTTTTGCAGCCACTGCCAGGAGTCCGTGCGTGCCGACGTAATCAGGCTTCTTGAGGATTTCCTGTTTGCGGATTTCGGTTTCTCAAAAGACGAGACCACGGTTAATTTTTCCGGAAGCAAGGGCTACCACGTCCACGTTGCGATGGATTCGCTGATGCAGCTTTCCTCGACCCAGCGCGACCAGCTTGTGGAGTATTGCGCCGGGCTGAACGTGGACTTCAACCGCTTCTTTACCGTGCAGCGCCACGTAATCAACCACCGCTCAATAGAGACCATCTCAGGACCCAGCACCGCATCTGCGGGGTGGGCGAAGAGAATACTTGACCGCGCGCTTGCAATCCTTGCGCTCCCGCAGGAGGAGTTCATCGCAAAGTTCAAGGCCGCAGGATACACCAAGAAGCAGTCCGAGACCATTTTTGAAAACAAGGACTACGTCACAACACAGCTTTCCAGCGGCAGGTGGTCTGCAATAGAAAAGCCCGACCTGCTTGTTGCCGAGATTGCAAAAACTGCAGGAATAGGTAGAAACGTCTCGCTTGACCGCGCGGTGACAACAGACATGAGCAGGCTCATCCGCATCCCGGACACGCTTCACGGCGACACCGGTCTTGTTGCAAAGACCCTGACGCTTTCCGAGCTTTCCAATTTCGACCCAACAACCTCGGCGCTTGCCTTTGACCTGAACAAGACTGAGAAAGTCATCGCGCTTGACCACTACGACTTCTACTTTGGCGGAAGTTCGCACGTTTTGGAAAAGGAAAAGCTCAAGGAAGTGCCGCTCGCTGTTGCAATGCTCTTGCTTTGCAAGAAAAAAGCCCTTCTTCTCTAGCGGAACTGCGGTGCCGAAAACTCGCGCACAACCCTATAAAAAACATAAGCCACACGAAACCTACCACAAGGCATCAGCAGTGGTTTTTTACAGCCTGCTGCTGTAACATTTTCCAAGGGGGGCATTACAGTTAACATGGCGGACGACTTCTTCGAAAAGCTTCGAAAAATCCAGCTTTCCGAGCGACGCCACGCGACCCTTGCGCCAATTGACGACGAGTTCTATGGCGAGCTGAAAAGAAAGCTCACCGACCTGGGCAAGGGCGACTCAATATTTGGCGACGACCGCGAATTCAAGAACGTCTGCGCAATAGGCCGCGACATCGTCGGCAGAAGGCGGCAAAAAATAGTCTCCAAGGCGCAGCGCGACCTTTCAACCAACATGATCAGCAGCGAGGGCCTTGCAAGCGAGGAGCGCGAGTTCTACCTTTCATTCGTCGGACTTCTCAAGCGGATGGACTCCGTGCTCGACCCGGTTGAGGGCGAGAATGTGAAGCTCCGTTGCGACCCGCACCCGGTGCAGGGCAAGACCGCTCCAGAGATGACCATAATGTCCACCAAGGTGCGCATGCTTGCCGACGTGCCAGAGTTCCTTTCAAGCTCGATGGAGACGCTGGGGCCTTTTTCACACTCGCAGGTAGTTGACCTTTCGCCGGACGACGCCGACCTCCTTGTCAACCGCAACCTCGCCCTCGCAGTCAAGGAAGCGCATTAAATATACTTTCGCGCCATAACCAATACACTGCAAAATTCCTATTTTTGCTATAATTTGGGTGAATTTGAATGAAGATAGCTCCGACGGTAAATGCACACTGCAAAAAGTGCAAGACGCACACTCCACACAAAGTCAAGGTCACGACTTCCAAGATCAAGCCCGGACGCACACTCGCGTGGGGTTCGCTCAAGCACGAGCGCAAACTCGCGGGATACCACGGCAAGGTCAAGGGCAAGGCCAAGGTCAAGAAGCAGGGCATCCGCAACCGCATAATGATGGAGTGCACTGTCTGCAAGAAAAAGCACGAGCGCGTCATCTCGGGCCGCATGACCAAGAAAGTCGAACTCAACAAGTAAGTTCGCAGTTGATGGTGATTGATTCATGAGTAAGTTCCTGCTAGTAAGATGCGAGTGCGGAAGCGAAAGCGTGGTCTTTGGCGATTCCAAGACCGACGTGTTCTGCGCAGCGTGCGGAAACGAAATGGTCCGCTCGTCCGGCGGCCGCGCGAAGATTAACTGCAAAGTCGAGAAGGTTCTCGGTTAAGCCTTGATGTGATTGATTTTTGGTACCGATACCCGACCTGGATGAGTATGTAATTGCGACCGTACGCAAGATAATGCCCTACGGCGCGTTCTGCTCCCTTGACGAGTACGGCGACATCGAGACTTTCCTCCACGTATCGGAAGTGTCTTCCGGGTGGATTCGCAACATACGCGAGCACGTCAAGGAAGGCCAGCGCATAGTCGCAAAAGTAATGCGCATCGACGTGCAGAAGAACCAGATTGACGTCAGCTTGAAGCGCGTCACCGAAGCTGACCGCAAGCGCAAACTTCTTTCTTTCACCAACGAGCAGCGCGCATCCAAGCTCCTCGAGCACTGCGCGAAGAAGATGAAGGTCCCGCCCGCACAGGCGATTGCCGAGGCAGGCACTGCCCTTGTCGCGGAGTTTGGCGACCTGTATTCTGCTTTCGAGGCGATTTCGGACAACCAGCCGGTCAAGTCCAAGATAACTCCGGCGTGGCTGGCAGTAATCACCGAGGTCGCAAAGCAGGAAATCAAGCCCAAGATTGCGTCGCAGCGCTATGCGCTCAAGCTTGAAAGCTACGACGGCGAAGGCGTCTACCTAGTGCGCAAGGTTCTCTCCGCAGTCGAAGCGTCGGGTTCGGACAGCATCAAGGTGTCCGTCCACTACGTCGGCGCGCCAAATTACTATGTTGACGCTACTGCAAGGGATTACAAGACCCTGGACAAGTGGCTTGCAAAGGTCACTGCGCTAGTTTCGGGAATGATAAAAGCCGAGCTTACCGAGTTCTCGATGGAGAAGGCCGCGAAGGCCTAAAACTTTTTTTTGGGGTCAGGAGACGATTTCTTTGAAGGCCCTTCTTTTCTGCCGCAAATGCCGCATATACACGATGCAGCAGCAGTGCCCGAAATGCAATGCCGCCACAGTCACCCCGCACCCGGCAAAATATTCGCCCCAGGACAAGTACGCGAGATTCCGGCGAGCAGAGCTTTTGGAAAGTATTTAGCTGATTATTTTTCCTTTCCGATGAATTTCACTCCAGGAAAAGGCTTGAAGTGACTGTCTCCGGTAACGATTTCCAAGTTGTTTGCCTTCGCTTGGGTGAATATTATTGCGTCAATCATTCCCATTCCCGGAGATATTTTTCTCATGTTAAACAGGTTCTTTCCCGCTTCTTGGCAGTTTTCCGGGGTCACGTCAAGAATTGCGGCTGTGATTCTGATTGCATCAACGTGCTCCTTGGCGTTCCTGCCTTCCCTTTCGCACCAGAATGCAATTTCTGCAAGGGTAAGCACGCTTGCATAGACTCCCGTTGCTGGCAACGATTTCCTGATTTTCTCCCCGGCCTGCGAACCGTAGAATATTTCAGTGAACGCCCACGTATCAAGGAGCATGTTTTCATCTCCTGTGGGGCAGGGGACGGTCGCGCCTGTCGCGCACGAACGGCTTCGCGCCGCGCATGCTGCCCATCATCCTGTCAAGTGCGGAGTAGTCCGTATTCACTATGTTCAGCCTGATTTCGCTTCCTTCGGATAGGTTTGCCTCTTTTAGGATTTCTTTTGGGATGATCACTCCCAGCGACGAGCCCAGGGGCCTTACCTTCGATACGAAAACCTGCATTCAAATCACATTATAATATGTTATAACAATTGTTTTAACGCTTTGCAGGCTTCGTTTCCGCTGAAGCTTCCGGCCCTTTTACCAACCAATAAAACGCCTCGCAACCTAAAGCCTAACGGCAATAACAGGGTGAGTTTTTCATTGGCATCAAACAAGAGAGTATTTACCATGCCCTCAGCTGAGGGTTTTTCGCGCTCCCAGGTTTCGGTCTCGCGGCACGTGTCCGCAAAGGACCCGCTCCTTGTTGTGGGCCTTCCCGGAATCGGCTTTGTAAGCAAGCTTGCAGTTGACCACCTTGTAAAGCAGGTCAAGGCAAAGCGCATCGCCACGCTGCAATCGCCATACTTCCCGAACCAGGTCATAGCGCTCAAGTCCGGCAAGCTCCGGATGTTCTCGATGCGCTTCTACTACAAAAAGCTCAAGAAACGCGACGTAATATTCCTCAAGGGCGACATCCAGCCCCTCACGGTCGAAGGCCAGTATGAAGTGTGCTCGCGGGCTCTCGAATACTTCGGCTCGCTTGGCGGCTCGCAGGTCGTCTCCATGGCCGGGTTTGCTGTTCCGCCAAAGTCCGACAAGGCGCCGACAATCTACTGTACCAGCACAAGCAAGAGCTTCCACGCAAGCTTTGCAAAGCTTGGCGCAAAGAACGTCGACAAGGCAGTGCCAATAGTCGGGATGGCCGGTCTGTTCCCGGGGCTTGCAAAGGCCTACGGGATGAAGGGCGCGTGCCTTCTTGTTGAGACTCCTGGCTCGGTAATCGACTCCAAGGGAGCAACAGCGCTTGTCAAGATACTCGGCGCAGTTTCCGGAGAGAAGTTCGCAACTGCTGACCTTGACGTGCGCGCAAAGAAAGCCGAAGAGATGATACGCAAGCTCAACGAGCAGCACACACCTGAAGAGCCCAAGGCAGGCGAGATGCCCGCAGAGGACATCATAAAACGCAACGAGAGCCTCTCCTACATCCGCTAGTCGGTGCTACATATGGCTGCGGCATCATCCGATTCCGACTTTTCCAGGCTGGTCTTTGCAGACCTGCACCTGCACTCGAAATACTCGCGCGCAGTATCCGACAAGATGGATGCGCCCGGACTCTATGCCGGCGCGCTCGAAAAGGGCTTGGGCATCGTCGCAACAGGCGACTTCACGCACCCCAAATATTTTTCGGAACTCAAGTCCAAGCTCGAGCCTTCGGAATCCGATGGATTGTTCAAGCTCAAAGGACGCGACGAGTCAGTCAAGTATATGCTCTCAACCGAAGTTGCCACGATTTGTTCCCTCGGTCCAGCCGGGGTAAAGAAAGTCCACCACATTATTTATGTTCCTGACTTCGAGCAGGCCGCACAAATCAACGACCGGCTTTCGCGGATGGGAAACCTCGCAGCAGACGGCAGGCCGATGTTTGGAGGCACCACAAGCAGCCAGATTGCAGAGATTATTTTTGAGACCTCAAAGGATGCCGTGATTGTCCCTGCACACGCCTGGACTCCGTGGTTCTCGGTCCTTGGAGCGAATTCAGGATACGACTCCGTCGATGAAGCATACGAGGACCAGGCCAAGAAAATATTCGCAATAGAATCCGGACTCTCAAGCGACCCTGCGATGAACTGGCGGCTGAGCAGCCTCGACCGCTTCGCAATAATGTCCAACTCCGACTCGCACTCGCCATATTCGTGGAGGCTGGGCCGCGAGTGCAACGCGTTCTCTTTCAAGGAAGGCAATATGTCATACGACGCGCTCTTTACCGCTGTGCGCAAGAAGGACGCGAACACTTTCAAGTTCACCGTTGAAGTCGACCCCAACTACGGCAAGTACCACTACGACGGCCACAGGCTGTGCGGGGTGTGCAGCTCTCCGGAGCAGACCAAGAAGACAAAAAGTATTTGCCCGGTGTGCAAGAGGCCGCTCACAATCGGCGTGCTGAACCGGGTCGAGGAGCTTGCCGACCGGCCCGAAGGCTACGTTCTCAAGGGCGCGATTCCCTACAAGACTCTTCTCCCACTTAACGAGTTGATTTCGGCAAGCATAGGCTCGCCGCTTGCCTCGAAGAAAGTGGCTGCGGAATACGGCAAGCTCATCGCGGCATTCAAATCCGAGCTTTCCATACTCATCGACGTGCCCGTTCCCAACCTCGCCTCGGTTGTTGACGAAAAAATTGTCGCCGCAATAGTTGCAAACCGAGCTGCGCGGCTGAAAGTGTCGCCCGGGTACGACGGCGAGTACGGCGTGGTGGAATCGCTTGGCCCGAAGAAAGTAAAAAAGAGCGTAGTGCCTAACTCATTGGCTTCGCAGAAGTCGCTTTCCGATTTCGCCTGACTTTTTCCTAGTGGTTGTACCAGTAGATTAGGAATACTACTATGCCGCCGATGAACACGTGCTCAAGGGCGATTACCCCTGCAAACATCAGTATTGCAAGCAGTGCAACGAAGAAGAGGAAGAACGTGAGCGGCTCCATTCCCAGTATCGAGTGCTCGCCGCTGGAATATGATTGTTGCGACGGGGCTGCCTGCGCCTGAGCGCCGCCTTCCGAAATCGGAGTGACGTTGCCGGTCTGGGGGTCCACGCTCACGGCAAAGCCGCACTTTTTGCAGTACACCACGTTGTTCTGCGCGTCGACGTCAAGGTTCGGGTTACCGCATTGCGGGCAGCTTACATCCATAGTAAAAGCACTTTTAGCATTACTTTTTTGCAGTTAAAAAGAGTGCCGGAAAAGCGGGCCGCCAACCGGGCGGCCGCAAGGCGTTAATATCCACAGCCACAAATCCCTGCAGGGGTGTTCGCATATGGGTTTCGTCGAAGAGTTCAAAACGTTCCTCAAGAACTACCAGGTGCTGGGGCTTGCGGTTGCATTCATCATAGGCGCGGCCTCGACCAAGCTGGTCAGCGCGCTTGTAAACGACGTCGTGATGCCCCTGGTTGCTGTTCTTGTTCCAGGCGGAGACTGGCGCGCGTCAATACTCCAGCTCGGACCGGTCAAGTTCCTCATAGGCGACCTGATTGGCAACATCATCGACTTCGTGATAGTCGCAGTGGTCGTTTTTGCAATCGTGAAGTTCGTAATGAAGCAGGACGCTACTGCGAAGCGCTGAGGTGCCGCAAAGGCACCTGCCGCAGTTTCCTCCTTTTTCTTTCTTTTCCTTCTTTTTTCACTCCCAATTCCTTGGAAAGGGTTTTTATTTGCCTTACTGCTTAATGAGTCAAAACCTTCAGTTTGAAACCGTTTTCCGCTAGGTAATTTCCAATGAGCATACTCTCCAAGTTCGTCAACTGGCTTTCGGCAGTCTTCTTGCGCAAGCGCAAGTTCTCGCTAGGCCTCTACGGCCAGGTCAACGCGGGCAAGACCTCGCTTGCAAACCGCATCTCGCTTGACTGGCTGGGCGAGGAAGTAGGCAAGGTGTCCGAAATCCCCCACGAGACGCGCTCGGTCACCAAGAAGGAGCACGTCATAGTGAAGGCAGGCGGCAGGACGCTTGAGATGAACCTGCTTGACATGCCCGGCATAGCGACCAAGATTGACTACAAGGAGTTTTTACGCTACGGAATCCGCAAGGACGCAGCGCAGACGCGCGCAAAGGAAGCCACCAAGGGAATCATCGAGGCAATCAAGTGGCTTGAGAAAGTTGACGTGGCGCTTGTTGTGATGGACTCAACGCAAGACCCGCTCACCCAGGTCAACATCACCGTGCTAGGCAACCTCGAGGCGCGCAGAATCCCCATAATCCTTGTTGCAAACAAAGTTGACGACAAGAAGGCCAAGCCGGAAAAGGTGCGCGAGGCGTTCCCCCAGTACGACGTCGTAGAGGTTTCCGCGCTTACAGGCGAGCACATAGACAAGCTCTATGATGCGATTTCAAAGAGCGTGGGTTAGTTCAAATGGCAGAAATACAGATTGAATTCCTCTCCTCCCAGGCGCTTTCAGGAAAGCAGCCCAAGCAGAAGCTCTCCTCAATACTTGACCTTGTAAAGAAGGGAAAAATCGTAGTCCTTGAGGAGCCCCTCTCGGCAACCGAGGAGGCCGAGCTCATCTCATCAACGATGTCAAGCATCGGCTCGAAGTTCTCCGGAATAGAAATCAGCCGCCTAGGCGAAAGCGCGGAAGGCATCCGCGCAGCCGCAATCAAGCTCCTTGGAGGAAAGACCGCTGGCCTCACCATAGTCGGCCCCAGCAGCCTCGTGCGCCAAATCAAGCGCAACCCCGGCAAGCTCAGCGTGTTTGCGGGAAAATGAGAAATGGCCGCATCCCGTGTTCAGTTGTAGAACAAAACGTACGCAACAAAAAGCAGTATCAGCAATGCGATGATTTGGTGGTGCCCGCGGCGCACTGGTCATTACCCCTTGACGTTGGTCGCGTATACCCACAGCGCAAGAATCACAAGAACTATCAGCGCTATGACCGTCCTGTGCCCGCGCCTGTTGAAGAACTGCAAGTTGATGTCCATACACCCTCTTTTGCTCCCGTCATTTTTTTAACCCGCCACCCCATTTCAATATCCACAAAGGTCGTTTGCAAATGCCGCACAAGTGCGTAACCTGCTCCAAAGTCTACCCCAACAGCTCGCCCGAGCTGTTGAAGGGCTGTTCCTGCGGCTCGCGCATATTCCTCTACCTGCGCAGCGACGACATCCCGCTTAAGGACGCCATGGAATCCGGACTCGGGGCGGCGCTTGAGTCCGGCAAGGTCAAGGAGCTTTCCAAGACCCGGCCCGTAAGCATCGAGCTTGTGGATGGCGCGGACTCGGAAGCCCAGAACATGGGCGATTACCTTGGCGCCAGCGCCGATGCAACGAGCCGCAAGGAGCGTCCCGCAGAAAACATCACCGTAATCGACCGCGGCGAGTACGAGCTTGACATAGTCTCGCTGATGGCAGGCGACCCGCTTGTTGTGCGCTCGCAGAACGGAATCTACTACCTCAAGATACCGACTGTTGGCAGGAACCGCTGACTTGCCGCCAATTGAAAGCCCGCCGGCGTGCCCCGCAAGGCATCCGCAGCATTTTATTTAACCCCTAATTACTATCTGCACAATGGAAACGCAGGCGAAGGCACAGGAGCTTCCATCCGACCCCAAGGCAATAGTCGCGGGGCTTTCCGGCAACAGCCTGCAGTTCGACTCCTCCTCCGCAGTCCCCCTCCTTATGCAAGTCCAGTCGGGCTTTGATTCGAAGGCAATAAGCGAAAAGGACTACATGTTCGCACAAACCGAGCTGCTCAAAAAAATCGCGCCCTCGGAATCGCCTTCCTCTGTTCAGGCTCCCCAGGGCTCAAGCGAGAGGCTCCAGACGCTGTACAGGCAGAAGGCGGACATCGTGCGCATCCTTGACGGCCTTGCAGACGCTGTCGCGTCAGGCAAGCTTTCAGACGCGGACTACGAGACGCTCCACGTCTCAAACAACTCCCGGCTTTCCGTCCTGCAGTCGCGCATCGACGCCGAGGCCTCGGGCCAGCCGCGCGTGGTGGCAGTACAACGCAAGGAAATCATCCCCTCCGCAATCATACTCTCCTCGTCCGCATCCAAGCAGGCCGAACTGCCGGCACGCGCAAAGGAGCTCAAGCAGGAGCTTGCTGACACGCCAGTTGCCGCCTCGCAGGAGCCGGCAGTTGACAAGGAGTGGGTGTCGCGCTACGAAAAGTCGATGACCGAGCTTGAGGACTCCGAAAAGAAGATGCGTTCCGAGGCAAGCCAGTTCAAGGGCACCCTCGACTCCCTCTATTCCAAGCTTTCAAACCTAGAGTCCCAGGTCTCCAACCTCCAGACCGAGACCGGGTACATCGGGACTGATGTTTCCAAAATCAAGGTAACCGAGCAGCAGGACCACACTGCGCAGGACGTGGAGGCGCGGATGAACGCGCTTTCCAACGAGTTCGAAGGAAGGATTTTGGAGCTCTCCACCCGGCTTTCCAATGCCGAGGCGCAGATGGCACAGAGGCTTGCCGAAATCAGGGCGCTTGTTGACAAGGTTGACCAGTTCAGGCAGACCATGGACCTTGCTGCCGAGTCCGCAAGGCAGGTGCAGGAAATCCAGCTCCAAGTAGACCGTGCCGAACGCGTTGCCGGGCTACTGGGCAAGACTTTTGTCAACTCCCAGAAGAAGTTCGAGGAACTGGATGGCGTGTGCATCAAGCAGTCCGAAAACGAGGCCAAGGTAACCGACCTTGCCATACGGCTTGCGGCGCTGGAGTCCCGAATGGACAAGCTGCCTGGTTTGGCAGCCCCGTTGCCCGAAGCGCCCCAAACCCGGCCAGCAGCAGGCCAAGTGCCCGAGCAAGCAACAAACCAATCTATCGGGCAACACGAGCAAAAGCCCCAGCAGGCAAACTAACTGGAAAGCAATCACACTTACTATATAGCAGGAAAAGGCGAATTTGACGCAATGGGCAGGATAATCACGGTTGTTTCAGGAAAAGGCGGGGTAGGCAAGTCCACTGTTGCCCTCAACGCCGCAGCAGCGATGGCCGGCCACCACAAGCGCAAGGTAGTGCTTGTTGACCTGAACCTCACCACTCCCCACCTTTCGGCAATGACCGGCATAGGCGCCAAGTCAAAGGTGCTTGAGGACGTCATAATGGGAGACGCGGGCCTTGCAGATGCCTTGAACGAGCACGAGTCCGGGCTTTTGGTGCTTGCAAGCTCGATTTCGCCCCGAAAGTTCACGAACGCCGAGCTAGGCAAGATAGGTCCGGTGCTGCGCGAGCTGAAGAAGACCTTTGATGACGTCATAATAGACTGCGGCCCGGGCCTTGGGTCCGAGGCCTTGCTTGCGATGAGGTATGGCGACGAGCTCATTTACGTGGCAACCCCCACTGTCCCTTCGCTGATGGACGTAATCCGGTGCCGCAAGATGGTATCCAACCTGGGAAAAAAGGAGCTTGGCCTGGTGCTGAACATGGCCGCCAAGGGAGAATCCCAGCTATCCGCCCAGCAGGCAGCTGCAATGGCTGATGTTGCGGTCATCTGCACAGTCCCGCACGACAAGGCAGTGCCCAAGAGCCTGGCAGCGGAGAGGGCCACCATCTATTATGATAAGTATGCGCCATCCAGCCAGGAGTTTTTGAGGCTTGCAGCCAACCTGTCCGGCCAGCCATTCAAGCCCAAAACAAGGGGTTTTATTGCTTCGATTGCATACCTCCTACGAGGAAAATAAGCGCCCGCCAAAGAAAGTTCATACCAAGTAATACGGTATTCGACTGCGTGCCAACGATTCTTCGACAATCCCCAAATTTTTAGGGATAATGCTTATAAGCGAATCCAAAAGATAACACTTAACACGAGTGTTGTCTTTGTCTGACGTTAGGCGTTACGTTCTTTGACGTAATGGTTGGACTTGATGATTCGCGTGCACATAAGCCTTGATAGAAAAAAAGACAAAACGAATGCATGGGCCCGTATGGGCTTTTGCATCGTACAGGTGGTATAAATGAAAAGCATGAGGAAGTTCGCAACCCTTGCAGTCGGCGCCATGATGGCGGCTTCTGCAGTAGCTGCAGTTTCCATGGACAGCACACA
>Ga0074195_1002063_pt1 | contig 24344 bp, 6 predicted proteins | sample EPASupsiteHSE623_FD_64525 | JGI IMG/M metagenome (GOLD analysis project Ga0074195, IMG submission 64525) | Bioremediated contaminated groundwater from EPA Superfund site, New Mexico - Sample HSE6-23 | ecosystem: Environmental > Aquatic > Deep subsurface > Groundwater > Contaminated ... | reverse complement strand
GTGAAATTTCAACTGGTAGATACTTCACATTATTAATTTCATTAGATTCTGTAACGGACATAATGTTGTCTGCAAAATACAGGATGTAATAATTTCCTGTCAATGAATTTGATAAAGTGAAATTAGCACTAAACGACGATGTAGCACCAGAAATTAATGAATTGTTATTATATGTAGAAATTAATTCATCGCCTAAATCATATATTGTATCAGACGAAACATAAAAACCGATCTGGAAAGATGTACTTGCAGCTGAACCTTGATTTTTTGAGACCCCGCTTAACTGATACGAAACACCCTGCGAAATATTTGCAGAACTAACGGCGTAGGATATAATTGTAAGATCAACATACGAAGAATCAACAAATATTAGCTTGGCGAAGACATTATTGTTCTCATTGCCCTCAGTAATTGAATTTGAGTAATCAGCATAGCTTAACAGGTAATAATACCCTATCGGTGTTTGTACTGGAACAGAAAGTGTTTTTGACCATGCTGTTGATGACCCTGCTGAAAGTGACCCATGAGAATAGTACCCCATATACATGTCAGTTAAATCAAAAACAGAGTCAGATGATAGATAATACCCTGTACTGCTTGAGGGCGAACTAATATTGCCAATATTCTGACATGTTCCTGATACCGAAAAGCTATTTCCTCTAATAACATTGGACGGGACATTAACATTTGTAAGAATAAGATCAATATTCTGCAACTGAATTGATATTGGTTTAAAAACCATGTTATTCCCTTCGTCGCTCTCAATTATTACACTATTATAATCTGCGTAGCAGATCAGGTAATAATTACCAATGGGTGTTCCCGACGGAACAACCAGAGACTTTGACCAATACGAAGAGTATCCGGCTGAAATTGAACTATGGGAATAATAACCCAGGTATGAATCTGTCACATCAAAAACCGAATCCGTAGAAAGATAAAATCCGGTTGAGCTGGCTGAAGACGAAACATTGCCCTGGTTTTTACAATATCCCGAAAGACCAATAGTAGCTCCAGGATAAGATGAAACCGGGGCAGTTACGCTGTTTAATGTTAAGTCAACAATTGCTTCAAGGAGAGTGATCGGATATTTGAAAATGTTATTCCCTTCATTGCTTTCACTTATAATATTTGAGTAATCAGCATAACAGATCAAATAATAATTACCTATAGGTGTTCCAGATGATATGGTAAGACTTTTTGACCATGATGTTGAATTGCCTGCAGAAATTGAACCTTGTGAATAATAACCGATATATGTATCTGAAATGTCGAATATTGTATCAGTCGAGAGATAGAATCCTGTTGAACAGGTCGTTGAAGACACAGTTCCCTGATTCTTACAATAACCTGATACAGTGAATGCTGTTCCGGGATATGCAGAAACAGGCACTGTAACATTGTATAACGTTAAATCGATAATCGCTTCAGAAACAGTTAAAGGCCTGTAAACAATATTGTTATTTTCATTAGATTCTGTTACTAATGTAAGATAATCAGCAAAGTATATTATATAATACTGCCCCGGTAATGTATTAGATGGAACAGTAACAGATTTTGAAAAAGTAGATGTGCCATTTGCACTTATACTTGAGTGATAATAAAAGCTAAGAAACAGATCTGTTACATCCAATATCGTATCTGTTGATAAGTAAAAGCCTGTGGAACAGGGTGAAGAGATATTGCCATAATTTGATGTTCCTCCTGAAAGAGTTATACTATATCCCTGAAACGTACTTGCATTATTACTTGCAGTAGAAATTGTAAAGTCAATTAATGCTTCGTTTATAGTAATAAGTTTCCATTTCGTGTTATTGCCTTCGTTTGACTCATTTACTACATTCTGATAATCAGCCACAAAAAGAATGTAATTGTTTCCTGGAGGTGCCGATACAGGAACTGTGAGGGATTTTGACCACGAAGAATAACCTCCGGCAGATAAACTACTATGACTGTATACTCCTAAATATGTGTCACTTAAATCGAATATCGTATCGGAAGAAATATAAAAGCCCGTAGAGCAAGCCGGAGCACTAATATTTCCATAATTATAATATGTTCCTGAAACAGATATACTGTAGCCCTGTATCCCAGTAGCGGGGCTTGTGATATTATTAAGAGTTAGGTCAATAACAGGTTCCTGTATATTAACACTATACCATTTTACATTATTATTCTCATTACTTTCCGGAATAAGACTCTGATAATCGGCATAATAAAGTATGTAATAATTACCCGACAATCCCGACGAAACTGTAAAATTTGTTGAAAAGTTAGATGTTCCGTTCATACTGATTGTACTGTTAGAAATTGTACTAACCACTATATCGCCGGCATCATATATGGTATCTGTTGAATAATAAAAACCAATTATAAAGGTGCCGGAACTTATATTCCCGCTATTAGCAGTAACTCCGGATAAGGTATAACTATAACCGTTAAATAATGATGTTGCAGAAACTGTAAAAGTATTTGGCTTAAGATCAACAAACGGATCCTGCACTACTGCCGGCCTTACACAAAGATTATCTGACTCGTTGGTTTCTGTTATGTCATTCATGTCATCCGCACTGTAAATAAGATAATAATTACCTGGAGTTGTTCCTGCCGGTATAGTAACACTAATACTAAACGAGGACTGAGTTCTTGCCCCGACAGAACCCTGACTATAGCTTCCGATTGTTATATCCCCGGCATCTAGAATAATGTCTTCAGAAATATAAATCTTTGTTGTGGATGATGCTGAACTTGCACCCCCTGAATTGTATATATACCCTGTAATAGTTGAACTATATCCGGAAACAAGAGGACTGGTTAAAGTTGAAATACTTGATGGTTTTAAATTAATTAACGGGTCCTTGATTATCACTTTTATAAAAGAACTGTTATTACCCTCATCGTTTTCATTTATCATATTAGTTGGATCTACCCTGGCAATAATATAATATATACCCGGAGATGTAGCAACAGGAATTGATGTGGATAATGATTTTGACACGGAAGAATGCTGACTTAAACCAGTAACAGACGTGCTTGCTAATATAATATCTGATACGTCATAAACAGAATCTGTAGAAAGGTATACTTCCATTGAATTTCCTGTTAAAACATAATCGCCTTTGTTATACACTCTCGTGCTAACTGTTACGCTATTGCCCGGTAGAGAATATGATGCTGAAATACAAGGTAAAGAAACTGCAATATCTGAAGTTGGTTCTGCCACTGTTACAGGATAAGCCTTAATATTATTGCCCTCGTTTGATTCTGAAACCGAATTTGTATAATCGGGATAATAAATCAGATAGTAGTTACCAGGCGATGTGCCCGCCGGAACAGTTAAATTCGTAGCAGTTTCGAAATACCCGGAATACGATCCCAGTCCCGTATTATTGTAAGTCCCTAAAAAGATATCAGTTGGCTGATAAGTGTTATCTGAACTTAAAAAGAATCCAGAAGTAAAAGGACCTGTCGGGGATATTCCATTATTAAAAGTTTCCTGATATGCGTTAAATGCCACAACAGGAACAAGCCTCCTTGACTGTAAATAGAAAGATAGATTTGTGATGTCCTTTCCCACGGGAACTACATATACCGGGATACTTACATAATTATTACCCTCGTTCAGCTCAGCTGATTGATTATCGTAATCAACATATCCAATAAGATAATTCGGACCAACACTTAGCCCTGAAGGAATTGTAATTGAAGTAGTTTTTAATGCTGTAGTTAACCCGGCCAAGCTTGTGCCAGAATATGTTCCTGCAAGTACATCACCTGCATCATATGTATCATCTGATGAAATATAAAACCTAATATTAGTTGCATTTGCCTGAACAAAACCACTATTTACAACATTTGCACTGATTGAAACTGAAGATCCGGCTCCTACAAACAAAGTAGACAATGAACAGGTTGCAAAGAACAACTCAGGAGGATTGTTGTACACGAAAACCGGATATGAACATAAATTATTATTCTCATTGTTTTCCTGAATGCTGTTTGAGGCGTCAGTAGATGTAAGAATGTAATAATTTCCGGGAATGACCCCAGGCGGTAAAGTTAAGGTATAATTATAATTTGTTCCAGACCAGGCATTTATTGTAGATGTTATAATTGTTGTTCCAAGATTTATATCTCCTGCATCTTTGTACGGGTCGGAAGATAAATAGTACTCCAACGAAATATTTGTAATCGGGAAATTGCTTCTGTTTGAAACATAAACACTTGTACTAACACTACTTCCGGGGCCGTTATATGGAGTTGTGATCCTTAGATCGTAGGAATACAAATCCCTTTCGTTCTGACCTATAATAACTTGAAAAAATGCTATGTTATTGGATTCTGAAGTTTCTGAATAAACATTATTATTATCAGCAGCAACTAAAATATAATAAGTACCAGATACGGTATTTCCGGGTATGGTAATATCTGTCGAAATCTCCTTAACCTGAGAATAGACGAAATTAGTTACCTGATTTGAATTTAACAAAATATCTCCGCCGCCTAATGTCTGATCCGTTGATAAATAATAACCTATTCCTACATTTCCGTATATAGAATTGCCAATATTATTATAAAGAATTTTTGTGGAAATTGTGTGACCTGCAGGGCCCCGGCTTGAATTCGCTATTAGTGAACCAGCTACATATTCTATGTCTGGCATACTGTTTACACTTATGCTGAATGTGCTAATTGAATATCCGGAACTTGTTGTTAAATTGTCGGAAGTGAATTTTATAGTAATTGCTCCAGAAACAGATGATGCTAGAATAAAACCAATGCTGGCCGTACCGGTATAATATCCAATTAAAGTACTGTTAATATCTTCGCCATTATACAAAAACAAAGTATCTCCCGCACCTAAAGAAAAACTGTTAAACAAGAGTCCTGTCTTTTCTCCCGGAAGCGATGGATTAACAGTTAGTATATCATACGAATTTGACAAGTAATTACTACTAATTCCACCGTTATCATAAATAATGCTGTTATTACAATTAGTACTTTCTGTTTGGTTATAACTCATATTGTACTGACTTGTGCTATTTATTATCTGAACAGGTGTAACATAAGTATTATTAGTTTCATTTACCTCATTTATTATTCCGGCAAAATCCACCATCGAAATCAGGTAATAATTCCCAGTAGTTGTATTTGAAGGTATTGCTATTGAGATACTACTGCTTAACAAAGACCTTGGCTGAACTGACGACGTAGTTACACTTCCCACCTGCAAATCGCTACCATCATACATGTTGTCCGATGAAAGAAAAACCTTTGTTGTAGTAGAGGTAACACTTATGGACGAATTATTATAAACATTATAGTACGATGTAAAAGTCGCTCCGGAATAATAATAACCGCTGTTCATTGTAAGGCCTGTTATTATCATGTCACAATCAGCGCTAACAACCTCTATTTTTACCTTATATGAGTTGTTTGTTTCTGATGTCTCGACCACCTGATTTGAATAGTCGGCCTGATATATCAGATAATAAACACCCGGAGCCGCTCCGGCTGGAATCTGAAACGTTATTGAACTTCCTGTATTAGCAAATGCACTTACACCCGAACTATATGTTACTTGTCCCAATACATAATCTGATATATCGTATATCGAATCTGTTGAAAGAAACAGATTGCATGTAAAAGTACTTGAATTAAAATTCCCGGTATTTGTAACATATACCGTTGAACTTGCAGATATCCCGGAAGGAAAGTAGTTTGTATTATATGGCATTGTTGCATATACCGGTTCAAGGTCAACTGTTTTATCAACAATAATTATCTTTCTTGACTGAATATTATTCTGTTCATCTCCCTCTGAAAAACTATTTGCAAAATCAGCGTAACTTATCAAATAATATGTTCCTGCTGGTATGCTCCCTGGCACCGTAATGCTATATGACTGAGTGGCTGTGCTATATGCAGAAATGTTTCCGGAAGAAGTACCCAGCTGAATGTCTCCTGTGCTATATAATGAATCTGTTGATAAAAAATATGTTGTATACATAGAACTGATAGTCTGGTTCCCCGGATTAGAAAGCATTGCATATCCGGATAAAGATATTCCCGGATATATTTGTACGACTGAGTTATTTATGGTTATTCCAAGGTTTTTAATATCAGCGTATTTGCTGAATATTTCAACTTTACTTAATGCTACATTGTTGTTTTCCTGACTTTCGTTAATTGTTTGCTGTCTGTCTGCAATTGCCAGTATGTAAAACAATCCAGGATTATGATTTGCTTGTATTGTTGCTGAAGTAGAAATTGACGTTGAAGAGGAACCTGAAATTGTAATAGTAGATGTTGCAATTATCTCATCTGAAATATCGTAAACAGAGTCAGTAGATAAAACAAAATCAACCGGAACATTTGAAACTGTCGATTGACCGTTGTTGTATAAATAACCACTGAAAGAAATTGAATTTCCCTGTACAACAGAAGAGGTGACACTAAAAGAACTGAACGACAAATCGGGAAGCGGAACATATTTTACAAAAACAGGAGCATATGAAATATTATTTGTTTCATTAAGTTCGTTGACTGTATTTAAATAATCAGCTTTAATCAGAATATAATAATTCTTCTGAACTGTAACTGTAGGTATGGTAATTGATAACGATTTCGATGCGTTCGTATTTGGGTTTAACACATTAATCAAGCTGTTCCCAAGGAAAACATCACCCACGTCGTACAGAGTGTCTTCAGAGAAGTAACAACCAAGGCTGCATGCAGGCGAAAATGTTGTTCCATAATTATAGACATTCCCGTATGCGGTACAACTTCCACCAGTAAAAACTTCACCTGAACTCAAATATGGGGTAAAAATAATCAGGTCTGAATTGTTCTGAGGTGCTACAACCGAAAGAGTAGCTGCAAAACCATCATTTACACCAACTCCATCGGTTTTCCATTTTAATGTAATATACCCGGAGCTGTTGGTCGCTACGACATCCGGGGGTAAAAGATTCCCGCTATATATTCCGATCAGATTCGCACTGGAAACCGAGCCATCATAAATAAACAGTTCGTCACAACATGACTCAGTATTAAACATCTGAAATGAGATCTTTACACACATTCCTGTGGACTGTGGATAAAAGGCTACTGTTGAATTACTGTTTAATCCGTAACTTCCATTACCTCCGTCATCATATATTAAAACGCTGTTTGATGTGTAAGTTGTTGTACCGGAAACAGGCATGTTATATGACTGACAATACGATACTATGCCAATGAGTAATAAAGATATACATACGATTATTCTCACCGAAAACCTTTTTAAAAATGTTGTCATAAACTATAAACAATTAAAGATGTATAAAATTAATATATTTTATAATATTAACAAATAACATTATCAACTAAAATTATAAAACATTCAGTTTATTTCTGACACAATAGAAATAATTTAAGATAATAGCAGATAAATTCTTCTCAATAATTTCTGTTATGTGTCTTATTTGCTATTACATGCTGTGTTTATTTATAAGTTGTATTTTTTATAAAATCAATCGATGAGATAATGTTGATATTTTTATCAAGAGAACAATTTTCAATATTTGAAAAGATTGTGCTGAAAAAGTTAGATAATCGCTTAAGAAAGTCTTTTAACTTTTATAAAAAAGTTAGGGATACACATTCTGTGCTTACTGAATATTAAGTGCATTTCAAAATACTACTTCTCCAAAAAAGTAATACATTTGAAAACAGAATATTTTGTTTGAATGAAACCTTTACTGCTGATATCCACCATTCTTATTCTTCTGTTTTCAAACTCTTTGGCACAGGACATTAAAACGATTGACTCGCTTAAACTTTCACTTAAAACGGCAAAAGCTGACACTGTTAAACTTAAGGCCCTTTTCTCACTTACCGGCGAGTATTACCTCTCGAAACCCGATACAGCAATTTACTATTGCAACCAGGCACTTCAGCTTGCACAGAAAGTTTCGGACAAACAGGCCATAGGAGAAGCATTCGGATGGCTTGGCTATCTTGTTTGCAAGGAAAATCCTGAAAAAGCAATTGGGTATTATAACAGCAGTCTTAAAATCAGGACTGAGATCGGTGATAAAAAGGGAATGGCTACTGCAATAAACAACCTTGCATATACATACAGGCAGATGGGAAATATACCCAAAGCACTTGAGTATTACAGCCAGAGTTTAAGGATATACGAAAAGGAAAAAGATGAACTTGGTATTGCCGAATCATACAACAATCTTAGTTCGTTGTATATGTACATCGGCGATACAACTAAGGCGATAGAGTATAATAAAAAAAGTCTTGACTTATACTCAAAAAACAATAACAAATCTGGCGTTGCCACTACAAATCTCTGGCTTGGTTTTATTGCAAAAAACAAAGGGAAATATAATGAAGCTCTTGAGCATTTTAATAATAGTCTGTCCATTCAGCAGGAAATTGGCGACCGTTATGGCATTGCTTCATCGTTCAATAATATCGGTATTATTTACCAGTATCTTAAAGATGAAAAAACAGCCCTGGATTTTTTCGAAAAGAGCCTGAAAATTCGTGAGGAAATAAAAGATCTTGCTGGTATTTCATATACTCTGGTGAATATAGCGCACATTAATCTTAAAAACAACCAGGTACAAAAAGCGCTGTCAGACGGGCTTAGAGCATACGACATCAGTAAAGAATTAGGGTATATAGATAATATTGAGCGCTCGGCAGAACTTCTTAAAATGATTTACAGAAAGAAGGGTGACTATAAAAAAGCTTTTGAGTACTTCGAAGAAGAAAGAATAATGCACGATAGTGTTCTGAATAAAGACAATTACAAAAAAGCACAGAAACAGCAGGCCCGTTACGAATATGATAAAAAGGCAACCGTCGACAGTATTGCACACTCACAGGAGATAAAAATAAAAAATATCGAAATCAATAAAGAAAAGGCAATAGCAGAAAGACAACGAATAATAATAATTCTTGTAATTGTAGGGCTGGTATTCGTACTTGGTTTTCTTTTTGTGCTTTTCAGGATGTTTGTAAATAAGAAAAAAGCAAATCTTTTACTTTCGCAGCAAAACATCGAGATAAAAGCTCAAAAGGAAGAAATCTCTGCACAGCGTGATGAAATTTCATCACAAAGAGATCTGGTAGTAAAGCAAAAGGAGCACATCGAACACATTCATACAAAACTTACCGACAGTATAAATTATGCAAAAAGAATACAGACTGCGGTTTTACCGGATATTGAAACATTACTGGAAGGAACAGCGCTGCCTTTATCTGATTATTTTGTGTTTTATAAACCAAAGGACATTGTAAGCGGAGATTTCTACTGGGCCACACTTATAAACGGACATCTCGTTTTTACTGTGGCTGACTGCACAGGACATGGAGTTCCCGGTGCTTTTATGAGTATGCTTGGCATGTCGTTCCTCAATGAGATTGTGCGTAAAAAAGAAGTTCTGATTGCAAGTGAAATACTTGAACAACTCAGAATTTCAGTTATTGATGCTCTCAGACAAAAAGGCCATACAGGCGAACAGAAGGACGGAATGGACATAGCACTGGCTGTGTTAAACGTAAATACACTTGAACTTCAATTCTCCGGCGCATACAATCCGCTTATTTTAATTTCTCCCGAAAAAGGACTTTCTCTTACCGAGCCAGATAAACAACCGGTTGCAATTCATGCAAAAATAATTCCCTTTACAAATCATATTCTGCAACTAAAAAAAGGCGATTGTATTTATCTGATGAGCGATGGTTATGAAGATCAGTTCGGAGGTCCGCATAATAAGAAATTTAAATTTGCCCAGTTAAAGGAACTATTGCTGTCTGTTTATCAGAAGCCAATGAATGAACAAAAGCAGGAACTTGAAACATCATTTGAAAAATGGAAAGGCAAAAATGACCAGATTGACGACGTTACTATATTGGGATTTAGGTTATAATTCTTTTCCCTATTGTATTTTTATTAATTCAGCACATACCAAAATGTATAACAAATCATATTAAATAACATAGTACCTGTTCAATTATTCTTGTATCTTTGCAAGCCTTCTAAAAAATCCTTTTTAAATTTTTAAAAATGAAAAAAACAAAATCCTTCACTACAAAAGTTATTTTACTTTTCCTCTTAATGTTTGGATCTTCAGGTCTTATACGCGCTCAGTTTGATATTGATGCCGGATATCTTGTTGCCGATGGTTGCAATAAATTAAGAATTTTCTGGGGTAGCGGAAACAACGCTTGTGTTACTGCATACTACAATGATGTTAGGATTTATGTAAATGGAACAGAAGTATATTATGGATCCTGGAATCACCCGGGTGGCTTGTCTGGTTCTTTTGATTACACCATCTCGAACTATGCTCCTGGAACACAATTAAGTATTTATGCTACTATACGCCACATTGGATTCTGGTGTGACTACACTGTTAACTCAAGCACTATTACCACATACATTCCGGCAAACCAGCCCATTAACAATGTTTCGGCTACTGATAATAAATACGGAAACAAAATTGATATCAACTGGAGTCGTATTAGTACAATATGTTATAATACCCTTGCTTACAAATTATATTGTAATGGCAGTTTACTTGCCACATTACCCGGAACACAGCTATCTTATTCACATACTGGTTTACAACCTGGTATTACAAACACTTATGTTGTAAGATCTGTTGCAAATGGAGTTGAGCTTTCGGGGGTTTCTTCAGTTACAGACCAGGGATCTACATTCGATATAAATCTGAATGCGACAACAAACGAACCAGATAAAGTGATATTAACCTGGAATAATTTCAGCAATATTCAATCTGCTTCAGGATTTGTTATTGAACGCAACGATGGCATTTCTTCAATTCCCATAGCAGATCTGAATTTTACAAATTATATTTCTTACCAGGACCTTATGTCAACACAGGGACTAATCCCGGGATACACATATCGCTACAATATTTTTGTAAAACCACTGGCCACAACAGGTGTTGTTGATACTGTTTATGGTAAAGTTCGTCCGAACGGAAAAATATTTGGTTCTGTAAAAACTCCGGTTTCAGTTCAAAACCCCAACGGCGTTGGCGTTCCTAATGTTCAGATAGTTGCAACTTTACTTGGGGCTCCATTGCCAACAGACCCGACCACAACATATACAACATATACTAATGCAAATGGTGAGTACGAAATTCCAAATATATACTATTATACATCCGCAACATTCAGGGTTACTCCTGTATTGGGATCAAGAACATTTAGCCCTGTATATACCGATGTTACATTAACATCAGGGACTCCGGTTATGGCTAATTTTACCGACATGTCTTCGTTCATTGTTTCTGGTAATATTTCACAGGGGACATGCCCCGCACAAAACGTTGCAATGCTGTTAAACAACGACAGCACAGGGGTTTTTACAGATCAGGACGGCAATTATAGCCTGACAATTTCCACCGGAGGCAATTATACAATAAAACCGTTATTCGAAAACAATCATTTTAATCCGCAGAGTCAAACTGTTTCTGTAACTGCAGATATTTCAGGAATAAATTTTCAGGACACAACTAAATATCGTGTTGAAGGCTATGTTTCTGCAAGCTGTAACACTTACATTGGTGTGGCACAGATCCGCTTTTATTCAACGGATAATGGAACATGCTTCGACCAGACAGTTACAACTGATGCAACAGGATACTATTCAATTTTACTTCCTGCAAGGCCTATTAATGTTACTATGCTGAATTTCACTTCAGTTGACGAACAATTGGTAAGCTCTGCAGCTGTTCAGGCATATTTTTCAAATATAAATGAAATAGATCTTACCCATTACAATACAAATACATTTCACAACGATTCAACAAGCCTTGATTTCACATACAGGGTACCTCCAACAATTGAAATGCTCGGGCTGAATAGTATTGAAACCTGCTCCGGAGAAATTCTTCCTATTCTTCAGCAAAACAGGCCCGATACTATCGAATTTGCCGTTTGGGATTCCTTTGATGGTTCAAACTGTCCAGCCGGAAGTGGTTATATAATAATCAACGAGAACATTTCATCCCTGAACATGGACATTAAGACCGATACTGTTTTTTACACTCAGGGACAGAATATAGATTATATTATTACTCCCGGCACACCAAACATAATTTATCCACATAAAAAGTTCATACAGGCAATTTTGGTTCGCGACAACCAGAGTGATACTGTATATTCTGATGTAATTATAGTAGGTCACAGGCCACGTTCACAAACCTTTACAACCACAACACCGCAGATGCCTTTCCATATAATACACAATCCTCCGGGTGACGGCAGCTACAGTTACCTTTCACAAAACACTAGCATCTCCAATTCGTTTACAACAAGTTTTTTACAGGAAGGAAGCATTGATTCATACATTAGGGCGCAACTGGGCGCATCCTTCTCAGTGGAAGTCGGTTTTGTTGCTGGTGTTTCTACCGAAGTCTCAAGCCAGCTGGATATTACCGGTTCGCTTGGCATAGGTACAAGTGGATTAACCGAAGATGCATCAACAATTACAACAACAGCAAACCAGTATTTTCAAACGTCAGGCAATGTTGATATTATAGGTGGGGCTGGCGATGTTTTTATTGGTGGTGCGCTTAATATGCTATATGCAGCTTCTGATGTCCTTAAATACAACTTCGACCTGTGTCAGCTGGAAACCGACGTAACCCTTGTAATGCAACCCACTGGAATATCAACAACATTTATGTACACCGAGGAACACATAATAAATACTATTATTCCGGAATTACAAAATATTACAAACTACTATACACAACAGAACGAAGCCGATTCTGCAGCATTTTTCCAGGATCAGGTGGAAATGTGGCAGCAGATAGTTGATCAGAACCACGATAACATTGCAGCAGCAGATTCAATTGATAATGTATCATTCAGCGCCGGAGTTATAAATGATTATTCAGTTGAAACAACCAGATCTACTTCTCATTCATTCGATTTCAATTTTTACCTTGATTACGGATTAGCCGTAGACATTGGCGCTTCTGTTGGAGGTGCTGGTATTTATGGCGGAGTTGCCGTACGCGGACGTTCCACCTGGGGTAATGTTTCTGCAAGCGAAACGTCAACATCAACAACAGTTGGTTATGTGTTATCTGATGATGATCTGGGCGATAATTTCTCGGTAACCATCCTTGAAGACAAGGCTTATGGGGTACCTGCCTTTGAACTTGTTGGAGGCAAATCAAGCTGCCCATGGGAACCCGGAACACTTCCCAGAGAGGGAGTTCAACTGATATCCAATTCTTATTCCCAAACAGTTGAAGAAAGCCAGTCTGCTACTTTTATTCTTCAATTGGCAAACCTTAGTGAAAGCAACGAAACAAGAACTTATGACCTTATATTTGACCATACCTCAAACCCATACGGTGCTGAAATAACCATTGGTGGCAGTCCTGTAGTTGGAAGTGTACCCTATCCCTATACGATCGCCGCAAATGGAAGCACATCAGCAACCATAACTGTCAGTAAAGGACCTATCGAATACGTATATAACAGTTTAAAATTCACCCTGCAATCTCAATGCGACGACCAGATCTTCGATGACGTATTGTTAAATGTAAACTTCTATAAACAATACACATTAAATGTTGCCGTTTCGGGTTCCGGAACAACCAGTTTAACAGCCGGAAATCACCTTTATCCCGAGAATACTAATGTTGTATTGTATGCCTCTCCTCATATGGGGTTTGTTTTCCAGAAATGGGTTGTAGGAAGCACCGAGTACTTTACTCCGGCAATAGAGGTTTTGATGGATGAAGACAAAAACGCAACAGCTTATTTTGTTCCTACCGCCCTTCAGCAATACACATTAACCGTTTCGATAGATGGAAACGGAAATACTATGCCTCCCGTGGGCAATTACTATATAAACAGCGACAGCATCGTAACACTTACCGCTGTGCCGGATATCGGAAATGCTTTTATAAGATGGAATGTTAATGGTATTGACTATACTGACTTTGAAATTGATATTGAAATTGACTCAAATACAATTGCAATAGCATATTTTGTTGAAACAACAACCATACAGACTCAACCGATTTGCCTTGTTTCAGTAGACAGCATTCTTATGGCTAATTTAATTGTCTGGGAAAAAGTTCAGACACAAGGCATTTTACTTTACAAGGTTTACAGAGAAACATCTATTCCCAACGCATATCAGGTCATTGCAACCATCCCTTACGATAGTATGAGTACGTATGTCGACACCGTTGCAAATCCCATGATACATGCATGGAGATACAAATTGTCTGCCGTAGACAGCAGCGGAAATGAATCACTGTTGAGCCCACAGCATAAAACTATTCACCTCACAATTAATCAGGGTGTTGGAACAACATTTAACCTTATCTGGGACGATTATGAGGGGTTCAGTTACAACTCATTTATTATTGAAAGATATCTGCCTTCAACCGGATGGGTAATTCTCGACACTCTTCAGAATACACTTCACTCATACACTGATGTTGCTCCTTCAACCGCAGGAATTGCATACATAGTAAGAGTTGATGCACCAGCATCATGCTTTCCAACCAGTACTGGGACAAAAGAGGTTGGCGGACCATACGGAAGCTCGTATTCAAATATGGAAGAAGAAGGCCTGATGGTTTCTGCAGAAGGAAGCGATGGCTCTATAATCGATTTTCTTGTGTATCCTAATCCGGCTAAAAAATTCATTACTGTTAAGTCAATAAATAATGCCGATAACAACCTTAATATCTGCATCATCAACTACACCGGACAGGTTGTATTCAACCAAAATTGTGAATTCAGCAACGAACAAAAGATAGACATCTCTGAATTTGCTTCTGGGTTATATATTCTTCAGATCGATGGTAAAAACACCTACAAAACAAGATTTGTAGTAGAATAGTTATTACACTTTATTATTAGAAAAGCCGCTTTCTTGCGGCTTTTCCTATTTATTTTCATCTATTTTTGTGGAAAATTCAGACCCATGAAGTTTCATTTCTGCTTTATACTTTATTTATCCCTTTCTTGTTGTCCACTTTGCCTCTTATCTCAGAACACTTCAGCAACCGACAGTCTTGTTCGGTTAATAAAAAGCATGCCCGACGATACAAATAAAATTAACAGGTATTTTGATATAAGCGTTGAATATGAAAAGACCAATCCGGTTAAAGCGATAAAGTTTTTGTACAGCGCACTGGAGCTGTCGAAACGGCTGGATAAACCTGCAAAAGTATCGATAACGCTCGAAGACATGGGCTATATTTACATGTACCGTCTGGCTCGTTACGATTCGGCCGAATATTGTTATTCCGAAAGTGTCAGAATTCGGAAGGCGACGCTGGGCGAACGCAACTACGATGTTTCTCATGCCCTGAACGGACTCGGAATGTGCTATAATAAAACGGCGCAGTACGAAAAGTCAGAAAAAACATTTCTCGAGGCACTTAGTATTATAAGAGAAAACCGTGGAGAAGAGAACTCTGATTATGCGCTTGCATTAAGCAATCTGGCCGTTCTGTATGACGAAACCGGAAAATACGAAAAAGCGGAACAGGCCCTGCTCCGTGCACTTGAGATACGCAAAAAAGTACTTGGTTCATCACACACGTACTACGCAACTTCGCTGAACAACATGGGCGCATTTTATTACAAACTGGGATATTACGAACGATGCGAGGAAGTGTATATAGAGGCGCTGGAAGTATGGAAAAACAGTGTCGGTGCGGAGCACATTGATTATGCCAAAACGCTGAACAATTTAGCGAATATGTACAAGGCCATCCGGCAGTACGACAAGGCCATTCCCCTGGTGATGCAGTCGGCTGAAATCGTAAAAAAGCAGATGGGGGAAACCCATCCGGACTATGCAACGTCAATGAATGTTCTGGCCGGCAATTATCTCGAAAAGGGAGATTATGAAAAAGCACTTCCGCTGTATCTGCAGGTAATGGAAATTCGGAAAAGCAAGCTGGGCGACATGCACCCATCATACATACTGGCTCTTAATAATCTGGCCACCCTTTATCTTCGCTCGGGCAACTATGCGGAATCAGAAAAGTTATATATGCAGGTAGTTGAAAAAGCCCTGCTGGTGCTTGGCGAAAACCATCCGGTGTATCCCTCATACCTTAGTGGAATGGGGAATTGTTATCGTATGACCGGCAATTACGATCGGGCAGAAAAAGCAAATCTCGACAATGTGCGCCTGAGATACCAGAGCATGCTAAGGAATTTTTCCTTTATGTCGGAAAGGGAAAAAGAAATGTTTGCAGCCAGTCAGTCAGAGGCATTCGGAAATTTCTATTCATTCGTTTATGAAGTCAGAAATACAAAACCCTATTTAACCGGCGAGGCATACAATTACACAGTACGGAACAAAGGGCTGCTGCTACGGTCTTCTACGGCTATGAGGGCTGCCATTTTAAACAGTGGAGATACGCTGCTTATCAGGACATACAATAACTGGATTTCACTAAAAAAAGAAATTGCAAAGCTCAACGCAACGGAAATCTCAAAGCGGAAAAAAGACCCTGCAGCACTTGAGGAAGAAGCCCACCGGATGGAAAAAGATCTGGTAAAAATGTCGGGGATATTCAGCGATTTTGAAAAAAGCCAGCAGATATCCTGGGAAAAAGTTCGTGCTTCGCTTTCAAAAGGAGAGGCAGCGGTGGAATTTGTCCGTTTCCGTCAGAACAAAGACAGCGTTCTGTATTGTGCCTTTGTGATTACACCGGAATGCCTTTACCCCGAAATGATTCCCATGTTCTTCGAAACCGACCTGAAGCAACTTATCGGCCAAAAGGAAAAAAACAATCAGACCTTTGTAAACAGATTGTATGGAAAGAGGGATTCGTTCAGCGATTCATTATACCGGCTGATATGGAAACCCCTTGAGCAACCACTGAAAGGCGTTAAAAAAGTTTATGTTTCCCCCGACGGGATTCTTCATAAAATTTCGTTTCCATCTGTTTCGTCCGACGGAAAAAAGGTTTTGTGTGATAGTTATTCTTTATATACCGTGAGTTCTACAGCCAGTATTACCGACAGACCGGAAAGTTTGACGGTAAACATGAACACGGTGATTTTTGGCGGAGTTGATTACAATACGGACAGTGTAAAGGCAGAGATGTGGACCTATCTCCCCGGCACGCTTGAAGAAAAAGAAATTATTGAAAAGATATACAACAACAATAAAGTTGCTGTTACATCATACGTACAAAAGGAGGCCAGCGAAACCAACCTGAAAAAAACATTTGCAACAAAAACAAAACCGACCATACTGCATATTTCAACGCATGGATATTTTTACCCCAACCCGGAGGAACAGAGTGAGAATGAGAGCGGAGGGAAGAGAGAGGTGGATGAGATAGGGCAGCTGGCGTTCAGGGGTAGCGGTGAAAACTTCGGACTCTGGCAGTTTGTGAGAAACAGGAACCCGCTCATCCGTTCGGGGCTTGCTCTTGCCGGCGCTAACCAGGTGTGGCTTTCACCCTACAGCGGAACCGACGACGAGGGGGTGCTAACAGCACTTGAAGTCACACAGCTCGATATGGTGGGAACCCAGCTCGTCGTCCTCTCCGCTTGCGAAACAGGCTTGGGCGATATACGTGGAAGCGAAGGAGTATACGGCTTGCAGCGCGCGTTTAAGATGGCAGGCGTTAGATACATAATCATGAGTCTGTGGCAGGTACCCGATAAGGAAACGGTGGAGTTCATGGAAACTTTTTACAAGAAACTGCTGAAGTCAAAGGATGTTCGTGCCTCGTTCAACGAAACGCAGAAGGAGATGCGGAAGAAGTACGATCCGTATTTTTGGGGAGCGTTTGTACTTGTAGAATAACTTTCTGTGTAATTGTCGGATTAAATTAGTCTACTAAAAATGAGACCCAATTAATTTTTTTTCCTGAAATTATCAGTTAATTTTTTAAACAACCAGTTACTCAACAATAAACTTTACCCGGTACAACCTGTCTGTAATTATTTCTGCAAAATAAATTCCGGGCTTAAGTTCACCTCTTTCAATTTGGATCTTTAATCCTGACGATGAATTGATTTGAATATCCATCAATTCCTTGTTTGAAAAAGATTTTACCGCCCTTCCCGTTAAATCCGAAATTCTAAACTCGAAGAACGAACTACCACCTTTTTCGGATTTCTGATTTCGGATTTCTAAATTCGGAATAGTGAGAGTGGCGGATGTGGTCATTGGGTTGGGATATATTTCAAGCTTTCCGGAATATTCAACAGCATGATTAATGCCCACAAGCACATTATTGCTTACATAATTACTGTATGAGGTATCAGAGAAACCCGGACATGACGGATATTTTACAGTTCCAACCATATAGTAATACGAACTGAAAATATTACTGTCGACATAGTTTGCATAGAATCCGTTTACAGTATCAAGATATACCATATTGTCAGGTTGTGTCCCCCTGTATATATAGTATTTTGTAGGAATAAACATGCCGCTTTCATCATAATATTCAGTCCAGTTAAGCATCATATTGTTGTTACTGGCAGATATAAAAAGAAACATAGTTTTATGATATGGGCTCCTGGCAGACTCATTTCCGCATGAATCAACTGCTGAAATCTTGTACTTGTGGTCGTACGATCCGGGAACGCTTGTCTGATCCAGAAAGACTGAAGGACTGTCAATCGGAACGGTTCCTATAAAATCGTACACATAAACTGAATTTTCCCGGTAAATATTAAAGAATTCTGTGGCAGTACCTGCAGGTTTGTCCCATACTACCCTGTTCTTCCAGAGTACTGTGTCAACAGTAACCATGCATACTGTCTGATTCTGATATACAGGAAGGATATTGAGTGTAATAGTAATTGTACTGTCGCAGCCCGATGAGTTTTGAATAACAGAATTAAATGTTCCCGGACTTGTGTGAATTGTACCATCTGGTGCAGTATAATCACCACAGGTGTTTACAGTAAACGACGATGCACTGCTGTTATTTATTGTCAGATTTATTGTAATTGTGCTATCGCAGCCTGCTGCATTTGATATAACAGCAGTTTTGACCCCTGAGGTCGTATAAACCGACCCATCGGGCGCTGTGTAACTGTCGCAAGCCACCTCGGTTATAGAAGAAGTACTGCCATTGCCGATCGTAAGGTTAATTGTAATAGTGCTGTCGCAACTTTCGCTGTTAAGTATTGTCGCTGTATAAGTGCCTGGACTTGAATACACCTGTCCGTCTGGTGCAGTGTAGCTTCCGCAAGAAGTTACATTTACCGATGAAGAGTTATTGTGACCAATAGTCAGGTTTATTGTAATTGTACTGTCGCAACCTGCTTCATTTGCTATTGTTGCTGTTTTTACTCCGGATGTCGTATATATCAGTCCGTCAGGTGCGGTATAGCTTTCGCATGCTGAAACAGAAATTGTGCTGGTGGTGCTGTGTTTTACTGTAAGATTTATGGTAATAACGCTGTCGCAGCCTGCTGCATTTGGTATTACTGCTGTTTTGATCCCTGAAGTTGTATGCAATACTCCGTCGGGTGCGGTGTATGTGTCACAAACAGTTGCAACAATACCGGCCGATGTGCTGTGTATGATCGTAAGGTTTATGGTAATGATACTGTCGCAGCCTGCTGCATTAGTTATAACGGCTGTCTTTACTCCGGACGTAGTATAAACGACCCCGTCGGGTGATGTATAGCTGTCGCATTCTGTAACAGAAATAGAACTCGCTGTTCCTGATTTAATTGTAAGATTAATTGTAATTGTACTGTCGCAGCCTGCTGCATTTGGTATTACTGCTGTCTTTACTCCTGAAGTATTATAAACCATACCGTCGGGTGCAGTATATGTTCCGCATGCTGAAACTGTAATAGTACTTGCAGTATTTGTGTTGATCGTAAGATTTATAGTAATTACACTGTCGCATCCGGCTAAATTAGGAATTGTTGCTGTTTTAACACCTGATGTTGTATAAACCATCCCGTCGGGTGCTGTATAACTTCCACATCCCGAAGCTGTAATTGCACTTGATGTACTGTTTTTAATTGTCAGATTTATGGTAATTATACTGTCGCAGAGAGCTGAATTTGGTATTATAGCTGTCTTTACTCCCGATGTGGTATATACCACTCCATCAGGAGCAGTATAGCTGTCGCATTCTGTAACGGTAATAGTTTTATAGGTGTCAGAACAGTTGTAGATCCTTGCGGCCCTGTTTCTCCCTGTTCCTTTATAATTTGTGAACTCACCCCCTATAATTATCTTCTGATCACTTTGAAGCGCCGAGGCCCTGATAAGACCATTTGCTCCTGCTCCGATACTGAAAGAACTGTTTTCTGTTCCGTCGCTGTTAAGCCTTAATACCCTGTTTCTTGTAACTCCGTTATATGTAGTGAAGTTTCCAGCTATAAAGATCCTTCCGTCGCTTTGTATCAGTACTGTCCTTACGTCATTATTAGCTCCGGTACCCGGATTGAATCCGCTGTCGAGTGTACCTGCTGAATTCAGCCTTGCTATCCTGTTTATACCTGTTCCGTTGTATGTGGTAAAACTTCCGCCAATAATGATCTTGTTATCACTTTGTATCGCAATAGCAAGCACGTATGATCCTGCTCCTGTACCTACATTAAAGGTTCCGTCAATTGATGCGGTTGTGCTAAGTCTAACAAGACGGTTAACTGCAGTTCCGGAATAACTTGTAAAGTTTCCTCCAACAATAACTTTTCCATCACTTTGAATTGCAAGTGAATTTACGGCAGCATTGGCCCCTGTTCCTACCGCAAAGGTATTGTCTATACTTCCGTCGGTATTTATCCTGATAATTCTGTTTTTTGCTGTACCGTTATAGGAAGTAAAGTTTCCTCCTGCAATCACTTTACCATCGCCCTGAATTGCAAGTGCATATACCGAAGCATTTGCTCCTGTACCAACGGAAAATGTATTGTCTATTGTTCCGTCGGAATTTAATCTTGCGATTCCATTTTGCGAAAGTCCGTTGTATGTTGTAAAGTCTCCGCCTATTATTATTTTTCCGTTCGACTGAAGTGCAACCGAGTAAACAATTGCATTTGCGCCGGTACCCGGATTAAAAGTAGGATCTAGGGTTCCGTCATCATTTAATCTGGCTATCCTGTTTATTGTGGTTCCGTTATAAGAAGTAAAATCTCCGCCAATTATTACTTTTCCGTCGCTCTGTACAACCACTGCGCATATAAAAGATATTGCACCGGTACCTGCACCAAAGCTTTCATCAAGGCTTCCGTCAGTGTTAAGACGTGCTATCCTGTTTCTTGGCGTTCCGTCATAAAAACCAAAGAATCCTCCCAGAATAACCTTGCCATCAGATTGCAAAACAACTGCACTTACATATGTATTCGCACCGGCTCCGGTATTAAAACTGTTGTCAATGCTTCCATCGGAATTAATGCGGGCTACCCTTACAACTGCAGACCCGTTATATGAGGTAAAATCTCCGCAGAAAACAATTTTTCCATCTGTTTGTATTGAAATAGAATTTACTGTACTCGAAGCTCCTGTCCCAATATTTAAAGTATTATCAATTGCACCGGCAGATGTAAGCCGTGCAATTCTGTTCTTTGCTGTTCCGTTAAACGAAGTAAAACTTCCACCGATCAGTATTTTCCCATCCGACTGAATAGCAGTGGTTAGAACTGTTGCGCTGGCACCTGTACCCGGGTTAAATGTTGCATCAATTGCGCCGTTGCTGTTAAGTCTGGCAATATAATTCCTGGATGTTCCATTATAAGAAGTAAACGCTCCTGATATAACTATCTTTCCGTCGCTCTGAATGAGTGCCGTTTGTATCTGAGCATTGGCGCCAGTGCCGGGAGTAAAACCTGTATCGTATGTGCCGTCTGAGTTAAGTCTTGCGATATAGTTTGATGCTGTGCCGTTATATGTAGTAAAATTTCCTGCAATAACAATCTTTCCGTCGCTCTGAACAGCAGCCGAAAGAACATATGAACTTGCACCGGTTCCGGGCGTGAATGAAATATCACGGGTCCCGTCGGAATTAAGACGTATTATCCGGTTTATAACCGTACCGTTGTATAATGTGAAATATCCTCCTACTATAATTTTTCCATCACTTTGTATTGCAATTGCCCAAACATCATTATTGAAACCCGTCCCTACAGTAAAAGTTGCATCAGTGCTGCCATCAGCATTAAGTCTTGCTATTCTGCTAGATGAAGCTCCATTGCATGTGGTGAACGCACCACCAATAATTATCTTTCCATCGCTCTGTTTTACAGCTACATTAACTACTCCGTTCAAACCATCACCATACCCATTTCCAAAGTCCCCGGGGTTAAAAGTATCATCATTGTTTCCCGGTTGTGCAAATACAGTCAGGGAAAATAAAGCAAGTATAAAAAAACAGACAGACCTCATAATAAACTGTTATTTGTATTATTACAAATGTAAGCTCTTTAACTTAAATTCACAACGGAATATTTATTTTGGGAGAGAAGGGTGTTTAATAAAGTTTTTCGGCAATCGTTGGATTCTCTATGCAATTCTGTTGGTATAAGTACAGTTGAAGGTTACTGATTACCGTTTACCGATTACAAAATTAACATGCTTCGCAGCTGTTGCCCATGCAATTAGGTCTTTCCTTTGGTTTGGGAAGAATCCTTAGTTTAATAAAGAGATTGTATAATTTACAACCTACACATATACCGAAAGCTGTTTCGAGATAAAGCAATAATATACATATCATACAAAGCATACATGTGGGCTCGAAATATTTTGCATCTTTCTGTAAATAGATAGAAAGAATGAATATTGCCGAAGACAGCATTAGTCCAAGGCTCCACGCAAATTTCTTTTGTACTGCGCCTATTGGCATTCTCGACTGCTTACGTACCATCAGCGAGCCAAGAATAACAGTTGGAGAGAATTTCGGATTAATAAAAAGTCCTATCATAAAGTTCAGTACCAGAAATCCTATAGTCCAGGGAATAACTTCGTACCTTTTCATTGCAAATCCGTTTATAGAAGCAATTGATCCTATCAAAAGCATAATTCCTGCACTTGCACGCATTCGTCTTTCATCAAGAACTTTGAACGACTTTCCATCTACATAATAACCGAAACTGAAAACTGACATATTCTTCTTTTTTTTCAATGTTTGACAATTACAAAAGTAATTAGTTTAATTTTTTTCTATAACTACTATTTTCTGTGTGTAAACCATATTGTCTATAGTAACAACTAAACTGTAAATACCCTGTTTGATATCATTTAATCCGACAACAATTCTTTTTGAATTATAATTTTCCTCTTTTACTACCCTACCAGAAAGGTCTTTAATGCAAATTTTAGCTTCACTTTCCTGATCGTTAAGGATCTCAACATAAAGATTTTCCGAAGCCGGGTTTGGAAAAGCAACTATTCCAAATGAATTAGTTTTGCTGCTTATAAGGGTGTTATTGCAAATTCCCTGAAGATTATTATCCATCCATGCAGTTCTGTTCGTAATCCAGCTTTTTAGGTTCACTATCTCACCCTCATAAGTACTGGGAATGGGCGAAGGATTAGGCCATACATATGTACCAAGAATATCCCATGTTTCGAAATTGCGGTCTTTGGCTTCGTCTATATATGCAGCAATACTATCGATGTAATGGAACAGTGTTGTTTCAGAGAGAAGGCCGTTTCTTAATTCCTCCCACCTGCATCTTGTTTCGTTAGCAAAAACAGTATCCTGCAAAAACCTCTGCCACCAGAAAGGCACCTGCCAGTAATCACCTGATCCTATTGACTGATATGCCCATCCTGTATAGTCATCCCCACCATAATAGTCGGCATTATGCCAGGCAAGGTCGTAGTCCCATGCAGGCCCGATTTTTAACTTCCCGCCATTGCTGTTCTTGTCCTTATGCAGAAATGTGCTCAGCCTGTATCCGTCAATATTCTTAGAAATTTCATTGAGTAAAAAATAATCTATGAACGAATTATCGCTTGCATACTTACGGAACCCATTTTGCTGATCGGTAAATTGCACACCTGCCAGCGCTGTCTCGAAACTGTCTACATATGCCTGGATGTATGTTTTCTGCTGTTGAGTTATTGAGTCCTGATCAGGGTATTCATAAAGAAAAAAGATTGTCTGTCCGGCACTATGTACAGGAGGTAGGTAATTGCTGGTCCATCCGTCACCTCCGCTACCTGTGGTCTTGTCGATCTTGAAAATATACCCACCGGTATGATCATCTCCTGAGTTTTCAGACGTAGTGAGTTTTGCAATATCGACCCTGTTGTTGTCGCGTTTTATCTTTTCCATAAAGACATAAATGCCCTGATGCTTGCCGTCAATCACAACTTCACA
>Ga0074195_1002062_pt1 | contig 24355 bp, 23 predicted proteins | sample EPASupsiteHSE623_FD_64525 | JGI IMG/M metagenome (GOLD analysis project Ga0074195, IMG submission 64525) | Bioremediated contaminated groundwater from EPA Superfund site, New Mexico - Sample HSE6-23 | ecosystem: Environmental > Aquatic > Deep subsurface > Groundwater > Contaminated ... | reverse complement strand
CGATAATTCCGCCCCAAGTGAGTGAAACATAGGATTACTTTTGTGAGGCCTTTGTGTTCTTTGTGATCTTTGTGATCTTTGTGGTAGATTTCGTCTTGTCCAGCAGCCCAAACAGGCTGAATTAAACCACAAAGCGCACAAAGATCACAAAGTAACGCGAAAAAGAGTTTCGTTGAAGGGCAGAGCTAAATTGCCATATGAGATGCATCAATTGGTCGGGCCCTTCCCGACCAGAGATGCGGTTTACTTCTTCTCTTCCTTGGGGGCGGCTCCTAAAAGCTCCTCTACGGGCTTTGATCCCGCCTCAACTATCTTGACGTTGATCTGCCCAACATCAGCAGAGATGTCCCTTCCGTGGACGCTCTTGCGCTTCTTTTTGCCTTCAGCCTCAGGATGATAGCCAGTTCCGCCTGCAATCAGGATCTTCCTTCGCCTGGGTCCGGGAAGGTCGTTACGCATGGGGAAGCCCTCGCGGTCGCTTCCGCCTGTAACCATTACCGAGTATCCCGGCAAGCCCAGAACATCGCCATCTACCTTATCGCCTATACGTCGTCCTAGAAACCTGTTGGCTCCGGCATCCTTCAGCTCTACCTGATATGCCTTACCGCTCTTAGGATCTGAGATAACTACTCTAAAATCCATCTTTCTTCCTCTATATGTAAACGCGACTCAAACTCTACAGATCATCGCCATATAAAACCTTATCCCGGCCGCAAAGGCAAGAAGGGGCATCTGGCAGATACAAGAGATAACGCTCTCAAGACGTCGCTATTTCAGCTCTGCCATCCGGCCATAGTCTACAAGAGCAGATATGGGAAGGGTCTTGATCTTGATGCCCATCTCCTCAACTGCCACAGCACCGTTGACGCCCGCGTAGAAGGCTATTCCCAGCCTGCCCGAGCTAATAGGGCAGCCGAGAAGGGACTCGCCAGCCACACCCATCTCAATGAGGCCGCATAGGCCCTTGGTTTTGGCCTGCACCAGCAGCCTCTCGGCAGGCTCTTTAGCAGCGAGAGGTATTTCCCTGACGTTTGCAAGCAGCCTGCCAGAGCCTCTATAAACTGCATCCGCCACACGGGTAACTCTTCGCGCCATGAACACCCTCATTGGGTCCAGCGAAGAGCCGGCATAAGCGATGAGATCTGTGAACTCTCCGGCCCTTCCCTCGCGTACATTGATTACCCCTGCAAAGCTGGTATTTGCAGGGATGCCCTTCTTCATCAGCATGCCGTCTAAGGTGATGCTGCAGAGCGTGGCGATGCCAAGGCAGCCCTTAGGAACCTTAAGGGACGCCAGCTCTTCATGCTCGTCCAAAACAAGGACGCGCCTGCTTATGGTATATCCGGCATCAAAGGCCTCTTTCAGGATACTGACGACCCGTTCAAAATCGTTCTTATCTATGAGGCTGGTGTTGACTATGACATCTCCGTCGTCGCGGGCAACATCGAAGCTCGTCTTGTACATGTACTCTTCAATCCTGGTGTTCACGAACCCTATCCTGTCGTCCACCAGAGCATCGTTAAGCTCCCTGATGCCGACAGGAGTGAGAATCCGGCCGCTGTAGCCCTGCTTCGTGGTGAAACCCAGCTCATCCAGGATCTTGAGGTTATAGCGAACGGCCCTCTCGCCCAGATCGTATCCACGATTGCTGAGCGAATCGGAGATGGCTCTTGCGCCTATTGGTTTATCAGCTTCCTCTATTACGCGCAGGATCTCTACAAGCCTGCGCTGGCTTGTGTGTGCCTTAGTGAGCAGCTTCATCTCCACGAACCTCCGGGAAAGGCCATATATATCTTATGCGGATAACCTGAGTATCTGAGGATTGAATCCTGAAGTCCCGTGGGGTAGTGGTCAATCCTGAAGGCCTTTGGAGCCTGCGACGGTGGTTCGAATCCGCCCGGGACTATCATCCTCGCATAGTAGCTTCAGAAATGTACATATATCTTGCCAGGTGTCTCCAGCAAGGGGCCAAGAAGAGCGGCCACGTCCAGGGCGCTTTTAGCCTGGGAGTATATACGAGGACAATGCTCCGGTAGTGTAGTCCGGTCAATCATTCCGGCCTTTCGAGCCGAAGACTCGGGTTCAAATCCCGGCCGGAGCATCATAAATATTCTCTTGTCATATTCTCACCCCTAAGGTAATCGCTATTCGTCATCCTAAAAATCCAGATGGCTAGATCTCTCAAGGATGAGCACTATAGCGAGATTGCTTAAGAGGTTCAAGGCAGGAAAGAGATCCCACTACAACAGCTTTCCCAGAATATCTTCTATTATTTTAGAGAGGATGAATGAGGGGAGCATCGATTTTACCCCAGCATGCTCGACATGTTTATATTCCATTAAACTCCAGAAGGACCCTGTGCCTGAGCAAAACACTCAAATATCAGTCGAGAATCATGTGATCAGGTACCCCACGCCGCCTGGAGTGGCTCTATAGCCAGGAAGCCTGCATAACACAGGGCTGGCTAAGATGGCAGAAGCATTGCCTGGGTGGCAAAGCTTCTGTGGATCCGCTTTGGATCCGGCTGTCCAGTTGGGGTGGTGCTATGAAGGATCAGGAGGTATGTCCTCGGACGACACTTGGTCCCAAGCATTGAGGGTAATATAAGGAGGTGGGAACGAAATGAGAAAGGAACTAGTTGTTTTGGTGATTATCGCCATGGCCCTTGTAGGCATGGCCGGCGCAGCCAACTATATGTACGAGAAGGCGTCGGTTAAGGGCGTAGGATACAAGAACGTAGAGATGATTGTTTCGACCCAGTGGGGCTTTGCAGGCCAGAAGCTGGTAGAGAAAGAGTCCGGATCCGGTAACGTCATCACTGAGAGGACTGAGCTCGAGGCCGAGAGGCAGCTCGCCCACAATGGAGAGGCATTGCCTTATGGCTGCGAGTGGCCAACCGGCATGGATTGCCCAATGGACTACATCAACTTCACCAAGGAAGCCGAGTTCGAGTACATGCCTATTTCTTACCAGGTAGGCACATACGACCAGAAGTGGGTTGAGAAGCTCTGCGTCCAGAACTACAGGATCGGCGCTGTCTTGACTGAGATGTACTCCCACGCTGAGCACCTGCAGAAGACCACAGAGGTCAAGACCAGGGGCTACGGCTTCTCAGCTGGCGAGGATGCTGTCTGCACAACATGCTGCACAGGAGTCCTCGAGGCTAACCTGAACAGCAACGTCATCGGTGTGGCCCACATCGGATGGCTCTCCAGGGATCCAATGCCCGAGAACAACCTGAAGGGACGCCATGCTGAGTACGGCAGGTCTGTCGAGGACCTAACTGGTGTCTTCTCAATCGAGAAGTTCATCCAGCTCTGGGGCAACTCTACCTGCGGCGCTATCAGCGTTGACTGGCTGCCCTGCATCTAAACGTAGGTAGATAAATTTATATAAAATAAAAGCTCCAGATATGAGTAATCTGGAGCTTAACCTCACCTTTTTGGTGAGGAAGGGATCTAGCTGTTATATTTCGGTAAAAATAGGGGGTGAATGAAGAATGAAGGGAGTAGCGGTAGCAGCAGCATTAGCATTACTAGCGGCTGTCTTTATTGGGTGTTGCAGCATGGCGCTGGCAAACCCACCAATTGTACCGCCTGTGCAGTATGAGCAGTTTTGTGAGAACCAGAAGGTATCCGGAACGGGCGTAATCGATGTCAGCACGTCGATTATAGACAAGAAGATCGCGCTTGAGTATTACAACGTCATGTCTGGCGACGGCGATCTCGAGCTCGACCAGGAGCACGCCTACTCGCAGAACTCTGATAAGCTCAAGAGGAACGTCTCATCAGTCAACGGCGGCAATAAGTCAGGCCTGAACCTCTTCGAGAACACAAAGCTTACCTACGCGGGAGAAACGCCCCTGGTAGGCGGAAAGTATCTGCACTCGAAGGCGTTCTACGGAGGCATTGGCGCAGACATACAGGAGATGTTCGCAGTAACCGAAATGGAGAAAGAGCAGACGTCCTTCTTCACGGCGACAACTCCGTACAACCCGTGCTGCAGCACTCCTGAGGAGCTCGTAAATCAGCTCAGGGAGGCAGGCAGGGATACCGATGCAGTCGAAGCGCTCATGCAGTCCAATGAGGGCGTCTACAATCCAGCGCACCTGATAGGCATTGACACTAAGAACACATTCAACGGCACATGGGGAACCGACGCCAAGTGGCATAAGATATTCTACAAGGACATCAAGGCCCACGAGATGTTCACAGGAAAGTTCGAAGCCGAGAAGCTGCTCAAGTTCCATGAGAACCCCGTACCTGAGCAGGAACACGCGCCTTGTGAAGGCATAGACTGCTAAGGCCACTGGCCTTTTAGCATTCTATTCTTTTTTAATTTTATTGGGGGTTAGCATGAGAAGATGGTACATACTGCTGATTTTGATGGCCTATCAGGCCTCTGCTACGGTAGAAGACTTAGGAGGATCGATCGCAGAAACGGGCAGCGTCTGGCCAGGGCCATCGCTTCCGTCCCTGCCGACATCTCCGCCCTGTCCATCAGTTCCTGGATGCCTGATTGTGACTGTCGACCAGACAGGGCCGAAGGCAGAACAGGACAAAGAATATACGGCGCCCGGAAAGACGCTGGCGTTCACAGTCACGGTCAAGAACGACGGCCCTTCAGAGGTGGAGGCTGAGATTTCCGTCAGCCCAGAGGACTGCTTTGCCGAGTGGTTCAGCTGGACCACTAAGACTTTGAAGATCCCTGCTGGCGTCTCCCGCTCAGAGTCCTTGCAGGTGAGGCCAGACACAAATGCCATTGCTGGAGAGTACAACTTCAAGGTGGAGGCATCGGCCAAGTGCAGCCGACCCGGAGCTAATAAAGCATCCTTCAGGGTTCAGGACTACGATTATGCCTCAGAGACGGCTGTTAGCGGAACAGGCCAGTTCCAGATCAATAAAGACGTTCGATCCATGAACTCAGGGATCAAGTCCAATAAAGAGGTGTTCTTTAGCGGCAGCGTGGATGCTCTGGTTAAAAACGAGTACCTGGTAGACCAGGCTAAGGGACGAAATCCCAACTTCGAAGAGCAGGATGCGGTGGACAACTATATGGCACTGCAGCCTGGAGATGCCCTCTTCGGGACTGAGAACTTCAAGAGCTCTGCGGTATTCGGAGGCGTAGGGGCCAAGGTTACAGAGGCCTATAACGTGCAGCAGATGGAGTTCAAGAGCCAGGACTTCAACCTTCATCAGACTGGAACCCTGAAGAAGACTGCTGAGTTCAAGACGGCAGACAACTTCACAGGATTCTACCTCATCGATGCCAAGCAGACAATACCCGGACAGAAGGGCTTGAAGGAGCACGAGGAGTACCTCGGATCATTTGAGATCAACAGGAGAATACTCTTCAGGAACAGGCCGACTTTCAGCACGCCTACATGCTTTGACAACCCGAGCTTCACCAGTCCTAGCATTAGCAGCTCATGCGGCAACTTCGTTAACAACCTGAATGCCTTTGCCAAGTCCGCATGAGGGCTGCTATTTCTTTTTTATGGCTCTTCCCTTGAATTGTGGGAGGAAGAGATTATCTATCTCATTAATCTCCTCACAGTCTCTATGCCTCTGTGCCTCTGTGGTGAATCTGAACACTTGACGCTCACCACAGAGGCACGGAGGGGTTCCTACCACAATTGAAAATCAGCTCCAATATCTCGTTTCTATATAAAGAGCGGCCAAAACATTGAAATAGCTCCCAGGCTACTTGTTGCTTGGGTGTCAGGGTATTAGGAGAGAAGGTTCGGCCTGGCTTTGTGAGAGGATCTCAAATCGCCCATCCGTTAAGCGGGAGAGCAACGATTCCTCTTGGGGAGCGAAAATTTGGCTCCGTCTGCCAAGCCTACCTAAAGGAGGTAGTGTGGAATGAAGCGAAAGATGATTGTTCTGGCGATTCTCGTCATGGCCCTGGTAGGCATATCAGGCGCTGCCAACTACATGTACGAGAAATCGTCCGTCAAGGGCGTGGGCTACAGAAACTTGGAGATGGTGGTCTCCACCCAGACGGGCTACAACGGAGTCAAACTCGTGGAGAAGCAGTCCGGCTCGGGAAATGTGATCACGTCCAGAATAGAACTGGAGGCTGAGAGGCAGCTAGGGGTAGACGGAAATTGTCCCTGGCCAACCGGCGAGACACCAATGGACTACATCAACTTCACCTCTGAGCAGGAGCTGGAATACATGCCAGTCTCTTACCAGACAGGCACTTACGACCAGAAGTGGATCGACAAGCTCTGCGTTCAGAACTACAGGATCGGCGCTGTCATGACTGAGATGTACTCCCATGCTGAGCATCTGCAGAAGACCACTGAGGTTAAGACCAGAGCCTATGGGTTCGGAGAAGATGGCGTGCCAACCGAGTGCTGTACCGGTGTCCTTGAGGCAAATCTAAATGCCAACGTCATAGGCGTAGCCCACATCGGATGGCTCTCCAGGGATGCGGAGGGTGACAGGAACCTGAAAGGGCGACATGCTGAGTACGGCAGGTCTGTCGAGGACCTAACTGGTGTCTTCTCAATCGAGAAGTTCATCCAGCTCTGGGGCAACTCTACCTGCGGCGCTATCAGCGTTGACTGGCTGCCCTGCGTCTAGATAAATAAAATGTTCAGGCTCCAGAGCAGAAATCTGGAGCATATTCCTTTTTTGGATATGACCAAAGCATAAAGCATCAATAGCTTTCTCGGACATCAATCAAATGCATCTGAGTATATCCTTTTATCAAGAAAAGGAGTCATCTATCTCTCAGAAGCCGACCTCCAAAGTCCGTCCTTCCAAAACGTCCTTTTCGCTGACATTTATGCTCTGCATCTTGACGCCCATCTCATTGCCGGAGAATATCAGATAAGGTCCAAGGGCATGAGTTCCATGGCTGCTCTCTGTGGAGTAGGGAACCCTCACCACATAGCTTCCGTTTAAGGACCAGGCTTCGTTAATGTAGGCGAAGTCCCGGCCCTGGTTGGATGTCATGTTTAGCAGAGCACCTACTCGCTCGTCGGGTCCTGCTTTGATCTTTATCAGTGCGCCTGGAACGTACTCGAAGATCTTCACCTTGCTCGTAGGTGATCCAGAGCCAACTAGCGTCTTCGACTCATATATCAACCTGAAATGCTCCGTTCCTGCACCATTGAACAGGTAAAGCCGGGCCATGGTGGTGTTAAATAGCTTTTGAGTGGGGATCACAGCCACGTTCTGGTCATAATTCTTGAGATAGCTGGCAGGATCCTCATTGGCCCATTTGGCAATGGAAGGCAGCATGCTGTGGAGCATATCGTAATCAACGAAGACGTACTTAGCTCTTCTTTTGTCCATCAATGCAGTCGACTTTTCCTCGCTCTCAGAGAGGTAAAATTTAACAGAATCCATTATTCCTGCTTGAAAGTTGTTTGCAACTACCGGCCTCTTTGCCTGGTAGACGATCCAGTTACCATAGTCCCACACGCTCATTACGCTGTATTCCGGGACATTCGCAGGATCGTCGTAAAAGCTTGTAGAGTTGCTGTTCTTCTCCAGCCAGCTCAGGGATTCATACCAGTCTCCAGCTATCATGGGCACTCCACCGACAAAAGCTACCGTATGCGTTGCCGTAGGCAAGACCAGAAGAACGAGCAGGGCGACTGAAAAAGCCCTGAAGTGATGTTGCCCCTTTTCGGCTATGCGGATCCTGGAATAGTCCAGAATACAGAAGAACAGCAGGCTAATTAGCACACCCATGGCGATTGAAGAGAGATAGAAGAACCTTATCTGCCCCAAAGTGAGGAGGAGAGAAGCTACAGCCCATACCAGCACGAGAAGCTGGCTATTGATCATTTTGTCTTCCCGTCGATGGAGGTAGAGAATAAAAGCTGCAATCCCCGCCAGGGTAAATAGCAGATTCGATATCAGCTTCCAGCCCGAGCTGGAATAGCTGGTGGTCGAGAACATGACCCGTGTTTCGCTGGAGAAGAGCGGCTGTGCCTCAGAGATCTTTCCACTCATCTCGCCGCCGAATAAGTAATCGCCTCCAAACTGGATCAACGAGCCCATTCCGATGAGAGGTAAGAGGATAGCAAAGGCAGAGACAAGCACACCGATGGCAAGGGGAAAGGCGATCCAGTTAACCTTATGCATCAGCATGAAACGAGACAGGGCATACATTACCAGCGTCCCAATGATTGCCGCCATGATTACCAGGAAAGAGGGGAATAACCACGGGGCGTTCCAAAAGGGTAAGATGAGCATCAGCGCCATACCAAAGGCAGCTAGAATGGTAGTCGCTATTTTTCCGGATGACTTTCCGTACCGCAGATCAAGGATCATCTGAAGCGCCGCGTAAACCAGGAAGATCCCCAGGTATATGCCAGCGCCAAGCCAGGTGTAAGCTAGCGCCGCCATCATGATCCCAGAGATTGCTGCAAAAAAGTATGCCCTCTTACTTTTGGATAAAGCGAGGACAAGAAACAGAATGGAGCTGAGCAGCAAAAGAACTTCGAGGGAGTGGTGATCGGTGGACCCAATCATAGTCTTTATGATATGATGATGAGTTATAGCTGCCATCAAGGCCGACATCAACGCAACATTTCTGCCCAGGGATTCCCTGACTATAAAATACACGACTGCAATTGTTATGGCTCCGAGGACAACAGGGACGAAGGCCGATACCATCTCTATGCCCGGTTGTGCACGCTGCCCTAAAGCTAGAGACAGCCCGGCAGAGATCTGGTCGAAGAGAGGAGGCCAAGTTAGGCTAAGACCTGAGGGGTAATCAACATATGAGTCGAACCAGAGAGTATTAGGGAAGTGACTCACGGTGTAAAGAATCCTGCGCATATGATAATAATCATCATAGCTGTCGAAAAGAACTCCCGAATCGGCGAGGGAGTTACGTCCCGCAAACAGCCTCAGCAAAAAGCCCAGGAAAACCACTGCAAGCAGCTCTACTGTCTCGCTCCTATTCCCTCGATTCATGCGTCCCGTTAAAGATGATCCACGTATAAAAGGTTTTATCAGCGGATCTCCTCTTTGGATCGAAAAAGCTTAACAGATGAAGCTACAACGAAAGAAGCGTGTCCCTGGTCAGCCTGGTAATACCAACCAAGAATGAAGCTAAGACAATCTGCGAGGTTATCCAGAGAGCCACTGCGGTCTTCGAGGAGATGGGCCTGGATGGAGAAATCCTGGTGGCTGATAGCTCCACCGACGGGACCGCCGAGATAGCTGCGTCGTGCGGCGCCAGGGTGATCGCCTCCAAAAAGCCGGGCTACGGGAATGCATATCTGGTGGGGTTCGAACAGTCCAGAGGGGATTACATCGTACTCATGGATGGAGATCTGACCTACGATCCACGGGAGATGAAGGAGATCCTTCCACGTCTCATGAGCGGAAGCTACGACATGGTTATGGGGTCGAGGCTGAAGGGCAAGATCCTTCCAGGGGCCATGCCCCCTCTGCATCGCTACATAGGTAACCCCTTTCTTACCTGGGTTCTAAACAGCCTCTTTTCCGCAGGCATATCCGATGCCCACTGCGGCCTGCGGGCGATAACTCGAACAGCCCTGCAGAAACTGAACATAAGGACCGGAGGAATGGAGTTCGCCTCGGAGATGGTGATAGAGGCATCACGCAAGGGGCTACGCATAGCGGAGGTTCCCATCACCTATTACCCGCGTGAGGGCGAGTCGAAGCTCAGCTCATTCTCCGACGGCTGGAGACACCTGCGGTTCATGATGCTCTACCGGCCGGTTCCTTTCCTCCTTCTGCCGGGCATAGCTGCTCTAATGCTTGGATTGGCCCTGACTGCAGGAGTATACCTGCAGGGAGGCTCCAGGATGCACTCTCTAGTCTTAGGCAGCCTGCTGCTCTTAATCGGCTACCAGATGCTTTTAGCAGGGCTTTATTTTGGGGCCTTCGGCGCTGCCCACGGCTTTTCAAGCTCGAAAATAATAAAAAAGCTGATGAACTATCATTCCCTGGAAAAAGAGCTGCTTTTAGGCATCATCCTGCTGGCCATTGGCATCGCTCTCGGCCTGAATGTGCTCCTGGGATGGAGGGCTGCTGGCTTTGGAGCATTGGATGCAATACAAAACGCCATGATGGCCCTGATCCTGTCCATTATGGGAATGCAGACAATAATCTCGGGGATGTTCATAAGCTTGCTTCTGCTGAACAATGGGCAGCAGGATGGGTAGGACTAGCATGAAGATCGCCTACCTCTACGATGCTGTCTATCCCTGGGTCAAGGGAGGTGCGGAAAAGAGAATCTACGAGCTATCAAGAAGGCTGGCCTCCCGAGGGCACGAGGTACACTGCTATGGAATAAAATGGTGGCCAGGGGGTGATGACTGCGTCATTGAAGGAGTCCGTATTCACGGTATATGCGCCCCCAGGGAGCTGTACTCAGGGGATCGTAGATCTATTAGGGAGGCAATGATCTTCGCAGGGAAGTGTCTAGCATCCCTCAAGGGAGACTATGACCTCATTGACTGTCAGGCATTCCCATATTTCCCATGCTTTCCGGCCAAGCTCTTTTCGATGAGAGGGCCTGAGCTTTTCATAACCTGGCATGAGGTATGGGGAGATTACTGGTATGAGTATCTGGGCAGAAAGGGCGCTTTTGGGAAGTTAGTGGAAAAAGCTGCCGCAAGGCTGACGGATAAAAACATAGCAGTCTCAAAGAGGACAATGAAAGATCTTGAGGGGCTGGGGGTTAGTGGGGTCCAGGTTGTGCCAAACGGCATAGATTTCAAGAGGATTGAAAAAATAAAGGCATCAGGTAGGCAATCCGATATCATCTGTGTGGGAAGGCTGGTCGGACACAAGAACGTGGATCTGCTGATAAGGGCGATAGGCATAGCTGTGAAAGAGGTTCCCGATATCCAGGCGATAGTAGTAGGTGACGGCCCGGAGAGAGGAAAGCTGATGGCCCTGGTGAAGGAGCTTGATCTAGAGAAGAACATAGAATTCACAGGCTTCCTGGATGATTATGATGAAGCTCTGGCGCTCATGAAGTCTTCGAAGGTCTTCGCATCTCCCTCGGTTCGAGAAGGTTTTGGCATGGCAGCCTTGGAGGCAAATGCCTGCGGGCTGCCCGTGGTGACAGTGAGGCACAGGATGAATGCGGTCTGCGATCTGGTGACTAAGGAGACTGGTCTGGTATGCGAGCCCTCGACAGAAGATATAGCTGGAGCCATTAAAAAGGAGCTGGTTTCTAGAGAGGAGGTACGGCGTCGATGCATAGAGAACGCAAGAGGCTACGACTGGAAGAAGGTCTGCGACCTGGCAGAGATGATATATGAAGTGTGAAATATGAGGATTATTCAGACGCCTGTGAGGTTTCACCCATTCATAGGAGGGGTCGAGAACTATGTTTATAACCTCAGCCAGGTGCTGGCTAAGCTTGGCCTGGAAGTAAAGGTGATCTGTGCCAATGAACCAGAATGCCGGATGAGCGAGAGCATCAGAGGCATTGAGGTCAAAAGACTGCAGTATATCGGCAAAATAGCCAACACGAATATTACCCCCGGCCTGCCTCTTGCCCTTCTGGCAGAGGATTTCGACGTAATTCATGCTCACCTGCCAACCCCCTGGAGTTCGGATTGGAGCGCGTTTGCTGCCAAGGCAAAAGGGAAGCCGCTCGTCCTGACATATCACAACGATATCGTGGGCAAGGGCTTCGAAGGCAATATTGCAGGGCTCTATAACTCCACAGGACTTCAGCTTCTTTTAAAGGCGGCGTCCAGGATAATAATCACTCAGCCAAATTATATAAGTGCATCAATTTACTTAAAAAATCATAAAAATAAAATAAAAGTAGTGCCCAACGGAGTAGATACCAATAGATTTAGGCCGAAAGGCGAAGGCGAAAAGAGATTAAAAAGCCGCAAGGTGCTTTTTTTCCTTGGAGTGCTGGATAAATTCCACAAATACAAAGGTCTCGATTGCCTGTTAAAGGCTATGCTAATCGTGAAAAGAGAGATGCCGGATATAAAGCTGGCCGTAGGGGGAAGCGGAGAACTTCAAGGCCATTACATGGATATGGCTGTGCGCCTTGGCCTATCGAAGAATGTCGAGTTTCTAGGGCGCATACCAGAGGAGACGTTGCCTGAATGCTATAATCGATGTGACGCATTTATTTTGCCATCGGTATCCGCTAAGCAGGAGGGCTTCGGCATTGTCCTCCTGGAGGCCATGGCATGTGCAAAGCCTGTGATAAGCACCGAGATCGTCGGAGTGGCAGAAGATGTGAAGAGGTCTGATGCTGGAAGGATCATACAACCAAAGGACGCAGGCGCGCTGGCACAGGCGATATTGGAGGTGTTTAGGAATAAAGAGGAGGCAGGGGAGATGGGGAGACGGGGGAGAAGGCTCGTGGAGGAGAAGTACACGTGGGAGAAGGTCGGAAAGGAGATGGTGAGAATCTACAAAGAGTTGATATGAATTGACCACCGATAGAATCAACTATGAAAATCGTAGTGAGATAAAAATTTCATTTTCCATTCGAATTCAAAGCACAACTAATTGCCTTCTCAAAGCCCTCGAACATGCTTTCATAGCTATAATCGCTGATAATTCTTCTTGACTCCCGGCCCATTTTTTGTTCTATTTCTGCATCGGATAATATTTTGCATATTACCACATAAAGGGCTTCAACATCCCTCTCGGGTACCATGAATCCGTTGATACCATCTTCAATGAGATCATACGCAGCGCCCACTGCGTCTGTCGATATCACAGGCTTTCCGAATTGCATCGCCTCGTTCAATACAAGTCCCCACGCTTCGCCAATCATATGGGTTATGCCCGGGAGGACGAAAACATTACTCATCAGATAATACGATGATAAACTATCGTTTTTAATCTCTCCTAGGAAGAATATATCTTGATTCAATTTAAGCCCGAGTTTTTTAGATAAATTTTTTAGTTGATCAACACTGATGGGCTCTTCTTTTGTTCTTCCATACCATCCATCTCCGCCGATAATTACGAGACATACATCTCTCATTTCCCGCCTTACTCTTGCGAAGGCCTCAATGAGGTAATCTATGCCCTTTATTTTTATCAATCTTCCGACATATAAAACGATTTTTTTATTTTCTATCCCTAAATCATCTTTTATCTTTTTAACATTACCATGATTCACATTTATCATCGATGCTTGTGGGGCAATGAAGATTTTTTCTCGGGAAATATTCAAATCGTGCAAATACGCTTCATGCTTTGTGCCATATGAAACGCATGCATCCGCATTTCTGTAAATAAATCCAATGATTTCCCGGCCCAACACCTTATATAATCTCCTTGGCATTAGATCTTTATCTTCCTTCCAACGCCATAATCCCGACCATATTATGTATGGCTTTCTTCTAATTTTTGTAGCAAAGAAGCAGAAAAGGCTATCAATTAGTTCACCCGGTGAGTTAGGTTGGGGGAAGACAATCAGATCGTATCTCTCTCGAAATAACGTTGGTATCAGACCGACTGCAAGATTAAGAAATCCGAATCCATGCCTCTTTATGATTCTGTATTCTGCCTTAAAGTCATCTACCTTTTCCTCTTTTGTAAAGACAAAACGCAAGTCGTACTTATCCGCTAGCATATTAAATACTGGTTTTCTATACCATAAGCACTTATGATGCACAAATAATATTCGCGGGGCTTCCATCTTAAAAAGCCTCAAAGCTGTTTAGTCTTGATCGATAGATACATAGTAGATACTGGTGACTCCTTCATGGGGGGAACCGACAATGGATCTTGGCAGAGAATTTGGCTCTCACCGAGTTCACAAAGACGGCTGCTAGAAATTTCCTGTGACGTCATGCTTTAACAACCTTATTGCTTTTCAACTTTGCCATAGCATTTCTGGTATCTATTATCAGCTTGCTGTTCTTCTCGATAAATCCATAGTCATAAGAAGAATGATTAGTTGCTATAATTATGCAGTCATAGCCTGCAAGTACTTCTTTCGTAAGCGGCATGGAGGCCATTTTTAGGTCGTATTGCCGCGTCTTATGTGTCTTCGGAATATAAGGATCATTGTAATCAACCTTTGCACCCCTAGACTGCAATAGCTCTATTAGTTTTAAGGATGGCGACTCCCTAACATCCCCTACATCTTTTTTGTAAGCCAAACCAAGAATCAAAATTTTTGCATTCTTCAACAGTATGTCCCTATCGTTGAGAGCTTCGATGGTCCTTTGGACCACGTAATAAGGCATATAAGTATTGACCACCCCTGCAAGCTCGATGAATTTGGTCTCGAAATCATATTCCCTTGCTTTCCATGTCAGATAGAAGGGATCTATTGGAATGCAGTGTCCCCCAAGGCCAGGGCCGGGATAAAATGCCTGAAAGCCAAAGGGTTTGGTCTTTGCAGCTTCAACTACCTCCCAGATATCGATTTCCATGCTATCGAAGAGCATCTTGAGTTCGTTTATCAATGCGATGTTCACAGCTCTGTATATGTTCTCAAGCAGCTTTGTTGCCTCAGCCGCCTTTGTCGATGAGACGGGAACCGTTTTCAGGACAATCGTATCGTAAAGAGCCTTTGCAGCTTCAAGACACACCTCTGTATAACCACCGACTACTTTGGGTGTGTTGTAGATTGAGAAGTCCTTGTTGCTCGGATCTTCCCTTTCAGGAGAATATGCAAGGAAAAAGTCTTTTCCAGCGTCGAGGCCGGTCTCTTCGAGTATAGCCTTCATATCCTCGTCTGTGGTGCCCGGATAGGTGGTCGACTCGAGAACTATAAGCTGGCCCCTACGGAGGTGTTTGGCTATAGTCCTTGTTGTGTCAAACACAAAGGACAGATCGGGCTCTCTATTTTTATTGAGAGGGGTCGGCACACAAATTATTATGCAATCGGTATCTACAAGTTTGGAAAAGTCTGTGGTGGGCGAAAATCTATGTGTCTTAAGCAATTTGATTATTTCTTCAGAGTTAATATAAGTTATATAGCTATGACCTTCCTTTAGAGATCCGACCTTTTTCTCATCGATATCAAAGCCATTCACATAGAATCCGGCTTTTATGAAAGCAATAGATAACGGCAAACCGACATAGCCAAGACCTATTACCCCTATTTTCGCAGTCTTGCTCTTAATTCGCTCAATGAGTTCCATAATTATCGATTTTTTTCCTATGATTCCTTTACGGATCACTCTTTATCTGATAATAACTACTCATTAGAAACTATGATCAAATCAAAGATCCAAGCGCCTATATAGCTTTTCATAGAAGTAGCCCATATTTCTTATCAATCTCATCATCCAATCGATCAATAAAACCTTTGTTTTATCTACAAAAGATAGCTCATGCCAAATATCGCTTTTACTTTTTTGCATAGAGAGGAACCATGGTATATTTGGCATATAATGTAGCGGATTTAGGTACACTTTACGTAGTCCTTTGAATCTATCTGGGTGACGTACCGTTAGCTGAAAATTCCCCCGCCCAATGCGGAAATATTTATTGAATAGACCTTTAAATGATGACCGTGCAGGATGCATCATCACAATAGCAGGATCAAAATATAATTTACGCCCTGATTGGTATACCCTTGTTCCAAATTCACCATCTCCACCACCGATTAGCTTGGAATCAAATAAACCCAACTCATCAAAAATTGCCTTGCGGACTACCAGGCAACATGTGGGTGCGTAATGGCCTTCGTTTACGTATTTTTTAATTGGAAACCCAGTTATTTTATTATATAATCCATATATGGATTTATTTTTAAGGTAAATATCAACTGCACACGCGAGATAATCCCATTTATTTTCCTTAAATGATTGATCAATCTTAGTCAGCCAATCGCTTTTTACAGACATATCCGCATCAATAAAGGCAATAACCGATCCTCTGGAGGATTCTATGCCTATATTGCGGGCTGCATATGAGCTTTGAATTTTATTCTCAACTACCAAATAGATTAAATCGGGATACTTATCGATAAATTCCTTTATCACATCAAGCGTATCATCAGTGGACCCGTTATCAGCAACAATGATTTCAAAACTATTTGCAGGATAATCTTGGCAGACTAGCGTACTTAATGTATCCCTAATGCCTCCAGGATCGTTGAACACAGGAATAATAATAGAAATAAAGATAGAGCTATTTTTATTGATCATTTCTTCCATATTGTTGGATAAAATAGGTTTAAGCATTTCTGACTCACTATTTATTTCATTTATAAGATATAATCCTACCCAAAGTAGTGCCATACCTCACTGCTTGTAGCGATACTACGGTGAAATAATCTTTTCTTTATTATTTCTGATTTTTTTCCCTTTGCGCAGCCACTCATAAAAGTATCCTCTTTTTTTTGCCAATATCAATAGCCAATCGATAAAGAAAATCTTGGCCTTATCTGCAAGGGATAATCCATGCCAAATCTTATTTTCACTCCTTTGCATGGAGATTATCCATGGTATATTCGGCAAATAATGTAAGGGATTCATATATCCCCAGCGCAATTCATTGAACCTATCAGGGTGATATATTGCCAACTGAAAGTTTCCTCGACCTATACGAAAATTTTTATCATATAGCCCCTTAAACGACGAACGAGCAGGGTGCATCATCACAATGGTAGGATCAAAATAGATTTTACGCCTCGATTCATACACCCTGCGTCCAAATTCTTTATCTCCGCTCGAAATTAACCTAGAATCGAATAGACCTAACTCCTTGAAGACTGTTTTGCGGACTACCAGACAACACGTAGGTGCATAATGGCCTTCATATACATAATTCCTTACCGGAAAACCTGTCATTTTATTATATACACTATAAATAGATCTATTTTTAAAATAAATTTCCACGGTACACCCGAGGTAATCCCACTGATGTTTATTAAACGATTGGTCAATCTTAGTCAGCCAATCGTTATATACAGACATGTCCGCATCGATAAAAGCAATTATAGGTCCTTTAGAGGATTCTATACCTTTATTACGGGCTGCATATGAACTTTGAACTTTATCCTCCACCACCAAATGAATTAAATCGGGATACTTTTGGATATATTCACTTACTACGTTAAGCATCTCTTCATTGGAACCATTATCAGCAACAATAATCTCAAAATTATGCATAGAGTAATCTTGGTTAACTAATGAACTCAGCGTATCTCTTATGCCGCAAGGGTCATTATATACTGGAATGATAATAGAGATATAAACAGGACTTTTTTCGTTGATACATCTATTTTTATCATTTTGGCTAATATTTTTAGACATGATACACCTTAATCAACAGGGATGCCACGGCTTATTTTATGCAATAAATATTCTCCGCTTTTATTGCCATAAGGGATATTTCTTTCTCTAGGATAAAATCAGAAGGAAAAAATACACTCACGTTAAAACCTACCTTAACAAGTCTATCGATGAGATCAGGCCCATATTTTCGCAGATGATCTTTCTGACCAAATAGTTTCAAACGTTTTGCCAGGTCAACAACAGATAGGTCTTCAAATGTCTTATCGGCGTTTATTGGAACTAATACGGCCCCCAGCCTTTAGGCTTTAATACGCGATATAATTCGCGGATAGCACGTCTATTATCTGGAACATGTTCGAGTACATGGCTGCAATAAATCACATCAAATGTATCGCTAGGAAATTGAATATCTGTAATATCCATTCTTACCATAGCTCTAGGATTGTTAAGGTCTGCAGTGAGGTAACCGTCTCCTAAACGCTTTTTTAATGCCTTAAACGCATGCTCTGGGGCAATATGTAGCACTTTCTTGGGTCCCCCATCAAATAGATCTGTCATTCTTTCAAAGAAGAGCCATACAAAACGGTGTCTTTCAAGCGCACCACAATTCATACACTTAGCATCTTCTCTAGGAACTACTCCGTAAGCTGCAAACCTACGTGACTTCCTGCCACAGACAGGACAAAATCTACCTGTTCCGATATAGTAGGTACACCGAAGGGTGCTTATTATACAGTGTTGAAATCGCTTGGCATATTCTCGAAATAGTTGGAACATTTTCCCAAATAACAGTATCATATATTTCTTTCTACTGCTCCTATTAACTACTTGCATTTACAAATCTTCGCTTGCCATAAAATGCCTGCCAAACGAACGGCATAGCACTGCGTATTCCCTTATCGAAATAATCCACGACTTCCAGTATAGCTTCATTAATTTAACAATATCCAATGGCCTTGAGCTTCCTTGGGCATTACACCACCTGAAATCTGCGATGGGTCCTCCGCTGATTATATCGCTTCTACCATGGGAAAGTAAACGGATAAAAAGATCCAAATCGAAGTTAAATTGCAGCGATTTATCTATTCCACCCACCTTATCGTATGTCTTGTACCGCCAGAAACATCCTTGCTGAGGCCAGGAATGAACGGCCATATTAACCTCAACGATGTGATTGGGAGGAACGGCATAAATGGGGCTTATTGAACATCCCTCAGCATTGATAAGGTTAACATCACCGCAGCCCAAGACAGCATTAGTGCGACTGATGAAAAATAAGGCTGCATGTCTCAGCGCATTCGGAAGATATCTGTCACCAGGTTTTATCCAAGCCAGAATATCTCCGCTTGCCCGCCTGAACCCCTCTGCAAGGGCAGCAGCCTGCCTTTCGCTGCGTTCATGATGTACATGCTTTATCCAGGGCTCATATTTTTCTAAGGTATCGGCGCAGCTATCAGAGCTATCGCTATCCACAATTATGTACTCCAAGTTAGGATAGCCCTGTAGCAGCACTGAACGCATAGTCTCTTCGAGAAAATCAAAATCCGCCCGGTTATGTAGCGGAGTCACAATGCTAAATCTAGGCCATTGAGCGCCGCTTGCCATTGTATCCGGCAGCTGCACGCTTTCCTCCGTCCAAGGCCAGCCAAGCTTCTGTGACAGAGGAGGGGGGAGAACCTCTAATGTAGGGCAGCGGCTCGGACGGAGGTAGTTTAAGGTGAGGGTGAAGTCGGCATCACTCAATGTATAGGCGCTAACCTCACTTCCAACCATGGAGCGATTTATTTCTGCCTCAGGTCCTTCATATTTTATGCCGGTCCCTTGCGGGACGTGTGAGTAATCATGGTTTTGATGAACTGCGGTCACTGCGGGGGTGGCATCGATTACATCCAGGCTAGTATTTCTAGCATGATAGATCATCCATTTATCCCACATAGGTCTTCCGACGGCAAAGGGCGGTATTTCTTGATAGCTCCCCTTTCGAAACACAAAATAATCCATGCCGTACTTTGGGTGAAGCTTACCTCTTTCATCCAGCTTCTTCCTTATCTCATCCTCCCAGCCTGGGACGAAAGCGATCTTCTCACCGACATCCAGATCCCACCTCTGTCCGGTAATGAGGAATCTTTGTCTAATATCGGCAATCCTGACCACAGCTGGCAGAAAATCTCTCAGAAATATTATATCGGAGTTGGCATAGCACAGCAGATCATGCTTTGAAAACCGCTGTGCTTGCTTAAACATATCGCTTACCAGCGGAGTGCCGAACTCATTATGCTTCACGTCGGGTATGTGATGCAATCCGTACTTGGCTGACACCTCGGCAGTTCCCTCTTCATCGCCAAAAAGAATCACCTCACAAGCGGGTTTAAGAAAAGCCCAGCTGCTGATGGCATTCCTCTGGATGATGGCGTTATGTCCTTTGAAGGGTTTTGGTATTGCGAAGATGGAGATCATTTAATAATTCCAGATACTTTATATTATTTGCAATTTACATATTTGCGAAGTACAAAACATCCAAGTGCGTAGATGTTCTCTTTTGGATCTGGCGATCGTGAAGCCGCTTTGAAGCCGAGAGCTGCGTCCTTGTCAACCATTACCCAGCGGTTATCGTCGTTCTTTGCCCAGAAGGCGTCCTTTACGATAGTGTAGCCTTCAAGTAGCTTTGGAAGGCGCTGTTTTCCATAAACCCTGTGTAGAGGTGAGAATACGGCATCTTGACCAACTGGCACGGTGAGAATCATAGTACCGCCTGGCTTCATCAGCTCTCTGAGGTGCTTCATGGCTTCCAAGTCACCATCTGGGCGGTTCTCATTGACGCCATATCGTCCAGATAAGCCAACGTGTTCTATAGCAGAGCAATTAATTATGAGATCGAAGTGATCATTGAGGAGCGGGAGTTTCAGAATGTCCCCTCTAACGAAGCGAAGCCTGGAATGCCTGTAGAGCCACTGCACAGATGTAAGGTCGACCGCAACTACGTTGAACTCTTTCTGTGCAGCAATCAATCCTAGAAAGCTCCTTCCAGTGCCAAAGTCCAATGCGTGACCAGGCCCAGAAGGAATCTGGGAAGCTACCCACGACCATTCAATATCTCTATCGCCGAGTAAGTTCTGCGGATAAGATGACTTCCCAATGGGCTTCAGCATAGATCTTAATTTGCGTGAAATGCGCCGGGGCATGGTTGATAGATCAAGAATAGGTAACAACCACCCTAACCAGACTTCTTCTTTGGACCCTAGCCTAACATAACGTGTAAATCGGCCCAACGCTTTGCGAACATTCGAAGGATCTGTAAAAATCGCCATTTGAGCGTATGCAAAAATGGTTTTCCAATGACGTCCGTACCACGCGAAATCCATTCCACGAACGTATGCATTACTAAGCGCTCGCCTTTTTATCTTAATAATTTCTTCCGGCAATTCCGAATTTTTAAAAATTTTTTTTATAATTCGTACACAATTTGTTGATACAATATAGCTTCTTGAATACCAATAGCTTGAATGACGTCTCGCGTAGGCTAGGGGAATAGGTATATGTCTTATATCGCCAATTAAGCCTATTCTGTACCACAGGTCTTGGTCCATTAGGATCAATTGAGTGTCTAGCCATCCCACTTGCTCAAGGATGCGGCGCCTAATGAATGCAGCCGGTTGAGGAATGCAATGGTCGCAATTTTCTATTGCATATTTTAAGTCCCATTCGTGCAAATATGACATGCAAATGAGATTCCCATCGGCATCAATTGCGCCACAATCTCCGTAGACTAAATCCACTTCGGGGTGGGTATGTAAGTAGGCCACGACCTGACTTACTGCATTTGGTACTTCCCATAAGTCATCGGCATTGAGCCAAGCGAAGATATCCCCATGGCATAATTGCCATCCCCTGTTGATTGCACTAGCCTGACCGTCATCGCGTTCTGATATCCACTTTATTCGCCCTTCATATCTGTGAAGTATCTCAAGAGTATCATCCGTTGAACCTCCATCCATTACAATACATTCGATATTCGGATAGTCCTGCTGTAAGATACTTTCGATAGTTGGTACGAGAAATTGAGCGCGGTTTAGACAGGGTATAACAACAGAGACCGTTGGTTGGTTCAATTCTGCCATTATTTTAATTCCACACATTTCGCTGAATAATCCCAATGTGTCCGCCAAAAGGCTTAGATATAGAAAATACCGTAATCATTTAAGCAGATCCCTTCATCAAACGACTTATTGTCAAACACCTATATAAGTTACTTTTCCCAGCAACGCCTTATCGGCTCGAGCTCATCCAATAAGATAAATACTTTCTTGACAAAATCCTCGTTGGTCCATTTCGACGCCCTTTCCAATCCTCTTTGAATAAGCACCTTCTGTAAATCAGGATTGTCATAAAGATATTTAATCGTCGAAGCTATTTGTTCTGGCTTCTTTGGATTCACCAGCAGGGCTGCATCGCCCAGCTGTTCTTCAGCTCCATCAACGTTCGAAGCCACAACAGGACAACCAAGCGCAAATGCTTCAAGTGGTGGTAAGTTCTCCGGGCCGAAAAAGGTAATATAGGTGAGAGCAAAAGCATTTCGATAGAGGGAAATAAGGTCCACTTGAGGGACGAAGCCCAAGAAATAAATTTGTTTAGATAAGTTAAGTTCACCAACCAATGATTTTATATAATCCATATTTCCTTTATCAGAGCCAACGAGAACCACAGGAAGAACTAACTTATAGTCGTCTTTTAAAATTTTTACAGATATTAGTAGATTTGCATGGTTTTTATGGGGCCAGAACTGCGCAGGGTAAAATAAATAACCTGGAGGAATATTGTATTTATTAAGAATATCTCTATTATCGCCTGGAGCAGCATTTAAAGAATAGCCAGGTGTTGGATGTGGAATAATTTTAATTCGCTCGGAGGGGATCTGATAGAAACGTTCTATCTCCTTCTTACCAACTTCCGTTCCTGCTATTATTATTGAAGCTCTCTGCAGAGACCATAAATAATGTCTTTCACGTGCATGCCATATGCCCTTGGCGCTCACTTCTGGAAACCAGGGTTGCAGCCGATGCTGCAAGTCCCATACAACAGTAATATAGGGGAGATCGATCTCTACCGATGCCGGGGTGACAAACCAAATTAGATCGATACCTAATTCCCGAGCCATGCGATCAAGTTTGCTTAGCCTTTTGGGAACGATCCGACTCAATAATGGAAGATTTAAGGTGCTAACTCTAGTAGCCAGGCGGTCTACCAAATCAGGTCGTTGATAATATAAGTAACGTATCTGGTTTAAGTCTAGTGTTTTATAAATATCTGGATGAATTTCCCCATTTATAAGTAAAGTAAACTTGTGCCTGCTGGTCCCAGCGAGCTTTGTCAGAGATCTGACGAGTTCATCCTGGAATGTATAGCCTCCTCCGGTTGAAGGAAGGATTTTAGCTACGAATACACCTATATTCATTTAGAGATATCACCTTTAAGAGTATTGAGATAAAAGTTACTGTCGGCGAGCTATAGCAACGATATGCCAGGTATTTTCCGTAATGTTCTCACATTCCGTAAAACCCGCAAACCATTTCAGCGGTTCAAATGAGCATGAGATTAGCCATTCCACCATCTCTTGGACTAGAAAGTACCGGTTCACCTGGGTCTCTTCGGTGCGGAAATAAGTCCCGTCCCTTCGCAGCTCATATATGGTATATATAACACGGCTTAGCTGATTCGCACAATCTAGGGACGTCTCCGAGATTCTTACGATCTCTGCTTCAGGAATAAACCACCGACGAACCCTCAGAGGATCGTAGCTGCGTAGCATCGCCGCAGCATGCCAAAACTCAAATAAAAATAGCCCTCCAGGTCGAAGATGCTCGTGAACGCCCTTCAAGACTTGCCTTAGCGCCTCGTTTGTTTTAACATAGCCAATGGAATCAAAGAGACAGATAACGGCATCGAAAGGTCGATTAGAGATATCGAGAGTACGCATATCTTGTCTGCGAAAGTCTACTTTGGATTTAGCTGAAGATGCCTTTTGTTTTGCACATTTTAGCATATCCTCGGAATAATCAGTAGCAGTTATATTATAGCCAAATTTCTCAAGGGCAAAGGCATGAGATCCTGTACCACATGCTAGCTCCAGCAACCTATGAGTGATGCCAATGCTATACTTGGTTATACATCGATCTATAAAGGCTGCCTCTTCTTCATAGGGTTTGTCCTGGTAAAATATATCATATAACTGCGCGTGTCGACCAATGTATGAACTCATTTGTTCCTCACTTATCCCGATTCCTTTCTAAAAGAAATCCCATCATTTTGGTTTTAATTTTCCGTGACGCTATCCTAACTAGGTGCATATCTCCTTCATCGAAGATGAATTTAATATTATAATCTTCTGAAATGCTAGGTTTAAAAGATTCAAATGGAAGAATAGTAAGTGGCTGAGACGTCTTCCTATCAGCGAAGCCAGCCGGTGCAGGTCCTGGGCCATGTTGGGAGAGGTCCACAACTTGTTGTGTAATAATTGGATGGGATAAGTTCTCTCCTACAATCGTGCGAGTAATATATATGTACTCAAAATCTAGCTTAAGCAGATCTCTGAAAGTTTTAATTGGATCTCTGAGATATTGGAGTACACCCTGAGCTATTAGTAGGTCGCGTCCCCCCCTAATCCCGGAGACTGCATGTTCAAGATTCTCGAAAAATTTCAGCGCTTCATCTTGGAAAAATTTTTTCCCAGATGCAGCCATTGCAGGCGTCTCCAATATGTGCCAGCATCTAACACGCGAGGGTAAAAAATGACGTACATCAAGGTAGGCAGCACCACATGCACCACCTATCTCTAAGATATTGAGCTCTTTATTTGGATAAATATGAGATAGAACGAATAGATTTTGTGCTATTTGGCGACTACCTACATATCTTTCATTTTTCTGACTCAAAGAAATTTTATAACTTTTTGTTTTATCGGTTACTACTTGAATAACTCCAGGGTCCTCATATGTATCTGAATCGGCGAGAGCCGAATCGAAGTTATCGAATAATTGCATGGATTCTTTTGGGCGCGATCCAAAATGGATCGAGGGAATAAATTCAAAAAATCTCATGGTATCTAGCTCGAGAATTGTTGAATTAGATTAAAGACAGTTGCCCTTTTCGTGCACAGCTTCTGAT
>Ga0074195_1002058_pt1 | contig 24440 bp, 27 predicted proteins | sample EPASupsiteHSE623_FD_64525 | JGI IMG/M metagenome (GOLD analysis project Ga0074195, IMG submission 64525) | Bioremediated contaminated groundwater from EPA Superfund site, New Mexico - Sample HSE6-23 | ecosystem: Environmental > Aquatic > Deep subsurface > Groundwater > Contaminated ... | reverse complement strand
TACGAGATGCGAGGATAATCCCGGCGATGGCGGATACCAGCCCGGACAGAATAAAGATAATAATTTTGGTACGAACGACCGGAACCCCAGCCAGACGTGCCGCCTCTTCATTCCCCCCAATGGCCAGCGTGTTACGACCAAACGTGGTTTTATTGAGCAGTAAGCCAAAAACGATGAAACAGACGACCGTGATCCAGATAGGTGCCGGCAGACCAAACCAGTTGGCGTAGCCGAGAGTGAAGAAGCGCTCGTCTTCAATCCCTACCGCCTTACCGTCGGAAATAATGTAGGCCAGACCACGCACAATCTGCATCGTCGCAAGGGTCGTGATCAGGGCGTTAATTTTCAGCCGTGCAATCACGAACCCATTCACCAGACCACATAGAATACCGAGCAGTAGCCCGGCAGCCACGCCAATCCACAGGCTTTCGGTCATATTAATGACCACGGCTGTAGTGACCCCGGCGCAGGCAATCACGGAGGCAACGGACAGGTCGAAGTCACCGGATGCCAGGCAAAACAGCATCCCACACGCGACCATACCCGACATCGATACCGCCAGCCCCAGCCCCTTCATGTTGATGAAAGTGGCAAAGTTAGGCACAAAGAGGGAACAAACCAGGAACAGCGCGGCGAACACGACCAGCATCCCGTATTGATCCCAAATGCGACCAAGATTTAGCGCCGACTTTGCAGCACCTGAACCCGATGTTGAAACGGAAGACATCATTCTCTCCTTATTCAGGCTACAGCCTGGCTAACTTTTGGCATAGCAAGGCTTAACGCCTGGCGCTCATCCGCCTGTTCATGAAGTAACTCACCGGCAATTTCGCCTTCTCTCATCACCACAATACGGTCGGCGACACCGAGCACTTCTGGCAGATCGCTGGAAGCAAACAGCACGGCCACGCCGCGCGCCGCGAGGGCATAAATCACGTTATAAATTTCATGCTTGGCGCCCACATCAATACCGCGTGTAGGTTCGTCCAGCAAAATCACTTTCATCTCTTCCGATAACCAACGGCCGAGAATAGCCTTCTGTTGATTACCGCCGGAGAGGTTCATAATCAGTTGCTCCGCGCCCGGCGTTTTAATATTGAGTGAGCGAATATGGTGATCGGCATTGGTCTCTTCCCAGCCGTTGTTGATCACGCATCCGCCCAGAACATGTTTACGACGGGCACTGATGTTGATGTTGTTACGCACCGAATGGACCGGAATGATCCCTTCAGCCTTGCGATCTTCCGGGCACAGCATCATCCCCGCTTCAATGGCGTGGCTCGGTTTACGGATATCAATAGGCTGTTCATCAATAAACACCTGGCCTGCCGTGATACGCGTGCCGCCAAACAGACCTTTCATTAATTCGCTACGTCCGGCGCCCACCAGTCCAAACAATCCGACAATTTCACCACTGCGCACTGATAAACTGATCGGGGTACGCACGCCTGGGGCTTTGACTTCATGCAAACGCAGGCGCTCTGCACCATAAGGTCTGGATTTCCAGCCATAAATATCACCGAGGTCGCGCCCGACCATCGCCTGCACCAGCGCGTCGTGATCGACCTGCTGCATATCCGTGAACGTTTTGACGTAATGACCATCTTTAAACACGGTGATGGCATCGCTAAGGGCAAAGATCTCCTCCATACGGTGCGAAACGTACAGGATGATGCGCCCTTCGTTGCGTAGCTCACGGATGACGCGAAACAGATTCTCAATCTCGCGCGCTGAAAGGGAGCTGGTGGGTTCATCAAACGCGATAATTTTGGCGTTGCGCGCCAGCGCTTTCGCAATCTCCACCATCTGCCATTGCCCAATGGAGAGGTATTTCAACGGCGTATCGGGATCGATATCCATGCCCAGATGCTTAAGCTGAAGCCCCGCTTCATAGTTCAGCAGCGAGCGGTTCACAATCCCGCCTTTGTGCGGCATCTGCCCTAAATAAATATTCTCGGCAACGGTCATTTCCGGGACGAGATGCAGCTCCTGGTAAATAATGGCAACACCGGCGTTCAGCGCGGCATTGGTGTCCGCAAACGAAACCTCTTGTCCACGGATCGCCAAAGATCCCGTCGTTGGCGCATAGTTGCCGCTGAGAATTTTTAATAGTGTTGATTTCCCGGCGCCATTTTCGCCCATCAGCGCATGCACCTGACCGGCATAGCAGTCGAAACTGATATCCGTGAGCGCTTTAACGCCGGGGAACGTTTTGCCAATGCCGCGAAATGAGAGATACGGGGTAGACTGTTGCATAACGTCTCCGTGAGTCAGATCTTTATGCCGGATAGCGGCTTTGCCTTATCCGGCCTACTGAGTACGCAATTCGTAGGCCGGATAAGACGCGTTGGCGTCGCATCCGGCATTTGTGTTATTTACCGCCTAAGCCTTTCTTCGCCAGTTCTTCTTTAAAGTTATCGCGGGTAATCAGCACCACATCCGTCACTTCAGTAAACGCTGGTGGCTCTGCACCTTTCGTTACCCAGTTGTAGAGCATCTCACTTGATTTGTAGCCGTGAACGTCCGGGCTTGGCAGGAGTGAACCGTAGAACCCGGTCGCTTCGCCTTTGGAAAGTTCGCTCACGGCATCAACGCCGTTGATGCCGATACCAATCACATTCGGCGCTTTGAAGCCCTGCCCTTCGGTCGCACGTACGCCGCCCAGCACGGTGTTGTCGTTCATGCCAACAATCAGCCAGTGTTTGACTTCAGGGTGCTGAACCAGCATGGAGTTAGCGGCATCGAATGCCCCGGGGATGTCATTCGATTTAGTGGGGACCTGGTAGATCTGTTTTTCCGGGAAGCCTGCGGCTTTAAGCGCTTCCATTGAACCCGATGTACGGCGACGCGCGGTATCGAGTTCATTCGCGGTAATGGCCATTACGGCTGTGGATTTCACATCCCAACCGCGCTTTTGCATCTCCTTATACAGCTCCTGGCCCTGGCGCTCACCAATTTTGGTTGCAGCCATCATCACCAGCGGCACGGTATCCATCGGCTTACCTTTGGCGTTAGCAAACTGGTCGTCGACGGCAATGACTTTCATATCGTAGCCACGCGCCTTGGCCATAATGGCAGGCCCGAGTTTGGGGTCCGGCGTACAAATCACAAAACCTTTTGCGCCACTTGCAGCCAGGCTGTCGATGGCGTTAAGGGTCTTCTCACCATCCGGGACGGCAATTTTAATCACCTCAAAGCCGAGGTCTTTACCGGCTTTATCGGCAAATTTCCATTCAGTCTGGAACCACGGTTCTTCCGGTTGTTTGACCAGGAAACCGAGCTTCATGGATTCAGCGATAGCGGATTGTGACATAATGGCAGCCAGACCGATGGCAGCCAGCGCTTTAGTGAATTTGTGCATGGTTAACTCCAGCTTTAACGTTCTTTTATGTAGGGTAAAATCAGACGATTTTTTGTAATTCGGACGTAAAACAAGGCATTACCTTTTAGTGATAAGATCAATGCCAGTGCTGAGAGTAGTTTTAGCGGGAAATTGATTCTCCATAAGAGAGCGGCATCACACCACAGAATTACAGTAATTGCGTACATAAATTCAGCGGGAAATGACATAAAAAAACGCGGTTTTGTCGACGGGAAAAAAGAGGGATAGCAGATTAATCCATAACATCAGCCAACGAATCCTTGTTCCCGAATACCGAAGCATTCGGGAACATGATTACCATCGGTAATAAATGTGGTCAGCGTGATCGCGAACCGGAATGTCATCTCCCAGCAGGCGCGCCGCAAGCGTCAACGCAAAATCGAAAATATGCCCTAATCCTTTGCCGCTGATCAGATTGCCATCTTCAACAACCGGCGCATCGATATATTCTCCATCCGTGACGTTTTGCCACAGATCTCCTGAGCAAACATAGCGACGCCCCTTCAGCAGACCGTTGCCGCCCAACACGCGCGCGGCCGCAGAACATACCGGGCAAATGAGCTTTCCTGCCTGATCATGACGAGATACAAACTGGATGACCGCCTCACTGGCGGCAAGATTAACGCTGCCCTGCGGCCCGCCTGGCAATACGACGGCATCGTAGAGATATGTCTGGCGCGCGGCCAGCGTGCTATCCATCACCATCGGTACGTCATGATAACTCACCACCGCACGTGACTCTGCGCAGGCCAGGGTTTCAACTTCGATATTCAGGCGACGCAGAATATCCAGGGTAACAATCGCCTCCGCCTCTTCAAAACCGGGTGCCAGCAGCACCGCAACCTTCTTCATATGTAACTCCTTGCTTAATCCACATAAACGAAAAAATTAATGACGACCAGTGCAGACTGTTAAATTTCTCAATTTGATTAAAACTGATCTGGCGCAAAAAATTAGCCATCAGATAATTTGTACTAATCCATCCCGATCGTGAAATTGCCTTTCAACTTGGGCAGATAATCATCAGATGCCAGACAATACCTTATTGTGGAATTTAATTTTGTGATATGAAACACCATTTCATTATCATAAAAATCATTTAATGACATAAATTTCAATCCCTTACATTCATGTCATCTATATGCCAAAACAGCAGAAGCATGAATACTGTTATGACAATATGTAAAAAAACATAAATACGCAGATTTAAGGATTTTCTTATACCAGGGCAAGCGTTATGCTGAATCTTGATCGGAGCGAATATAATTCGTGATCACTAAAGGACCGGCGGAACGGATTTATTCTGCTAACAGCTTTAATTGTACGTAGAGGTGAAGTGCAGCGGCAGCCCGCTGTACTGGCGTGAGTAACGTACATCCCCCTTTCTGGAAATAAGGATATTGATATGGCTGCAGTTGGAATTGTTCATAAACTCAATACACAAATGAACCTCGAGTTCTATGCCTCGAATCTTTACCTGCATCTCAGCGAATGGTGCTACGAGCATAGCCTGACAGGTACAGCCACGTTTCTACGCACGCAGGCGCAAGGTAACGTGACTCAAATGATGCGTATGTTCAATTTTATGAAAAGTGCCGGGGCTAATCCCATCGTCAAGGCCATGGATGTGCCGGGTGATGAACTGAGTTCCCTTGAAGAATTGTTTCAGAAAACGTTGGATGAATATCAGCAGCGTTCGAGTAAGCTCTCGCGTTTAACCAATGAAGCTGAAGCATTAAACGATGCGCCAACCATTGATTTTCTTCACGACCTGGAAAAAGAGCAGCAGCAGGATGGCGTGCTGTTACAGACGATTCTTGATGAAGTCCGCAGCGCCAAACGCGCGGGGTTGTGCATGGCGCAAACCGATAAGCACTTGCTCAACGTCGTTAACTACCAGCATCACTAATCTTCAGTTTTCATCGCGTTAATGCCGGATAGCGATGCTGCGCACCTTATCCGGTCAACCTCTGATTTTCCCTGGCACGCGCCTCCCATTCTGCGAGGCGCAAAAAAACCTTTCTAAAACCTGAAACAACGGTTTATTTTAGTGGGATTCATTCTGCGGCGTGAATTTCAACTCGATCAAGGCAACCGCTTTTTGTATTGCGCGCATAGTGACCGGATCGGCCCCTGCAGGATGGCTGGAAAAATCGATGTTTTTCAGTTGGCTGGACATTTTTTCCCGAACTTCTACCGGGGCAATAACATCAAGAACATCCAGAATTTGCTTGATAACCAGCTGACAGGCAACAACGTCCGAGAGCAGTTCCTGATCGGCATTCAATGTTTGGGACATAGTGAGCTCCTTATAGAAAGGTCGTCATAGTACCTATTCAGCGATCGAAACGATAGCCGCGCACACATTACAAATGCGCTGAAAATAAAAAAGGTCCAGTCAGTTTCTTTTGAGATGGCAAGCACAACATGAGTGAACAGTTAGCGGTTGAGAACCAACGCGGTCTTTCCCCGGCAGCATTACTTGTTGCCGGGGCTTTCTTTATGGAATTTATTGACGGCACGGTGATTGCCACAGCCCTACCCGACATGGCCAAAAGCTTTGGCGTACAGGCGGTAGACCTGAACATTGGTATCAGCGCCTACTTGATCACCCTCGCGGTGCTTATCCCCGCCAGCGGCTGGATTGCGGATCGCTTCGGCGCCCGAAAAGTGTTTACCCTGGCGCTGGCGATTTTTACTCTCGCTTCAGTTTTATGCGGTTTGTCCGAAAGCCTTGAGAGCTTTGTAGCAATGCGAATTTTACAGGGTGTGGGTGGCGCGCTAATGGTTCCTGTTGGCCGTCTCGCGGTACTGCGCACCACGCCTAAACATCAGTTGATCACCGCCATAGCGACCCTGACCTGGCCCGCGTTAGTCGCGCCTATCATCGGACCACCGCTTGGAGGATTCATTACCAGCTATGCTAACTGGCGTTGGATCTTCTTTATTAACGTACCGCTGGGAGTTTTGGCGATCGCGCTGGCGCTACGTTTCATCCCGGATATTCATGACGACGAGCACCGTCCATTTGATATAGCGGGTTTTATCGCGACCTCTGTTGCGATGGTTAGCCTGGTGTATGCCATGGAGTTACTGGGAACCCAGCAGCCGCAGGGCTGGCTAACCGCCGGGCTTCTGGCGCTAGGAACCGCGACCTTTCTGTTTGCCCTGCATCATTTTCGTCGCACTACCTGGCCGATGATTCGTCTTGATGCCATGAGCGTCCCTACTTTTCGCGTCACCCTGTACGGCGGGTCGCTATTTCGTGCATCTATTAGCGCTGTACCATTTCTGCTGCCGTTAATGTTCCAGGTCGGTTTTGGCATGAACGCTTTTCACGCGGGTTCGCTGGTTCTGGCGGTGTTTGTGGGCAATCTGACGATAAAACCTGCCACCACGCCGTTGATACGCTGGCTGGGCTTTAAGAAACTGCTGTTAATCAACGGTGCGTTAAACGTCCTGGCGCTGTTGGCCTGTGCATTAATTACGCCGCAGACCCCGGTGTGGGTTATTTTGTTGGTGTTGTATCTGGGCGGCGTGTTCCGCTCAATTCAGTTTACCGGTATCAGCACGCTTGCCTTTGCGGACGTCCCCGGACCACAAATGAGCTACGCCAATACGCTGTTCAGTACGGCAACACAATTAGCGGTAGGCTTGGGCATTTCATTGGCCGCTATCGGAATTCGTATCGGCGATGAGGTGAGTGAATGGCTGGCGTTAGGCAATATTCCGGGTATCAGTTTCCGGCTGGCCTTTGTCGCTATTGCGATTATTTGTCTGGTAGGTATGGTTGATACGCTGCGGCTTGCCCATGATGCTGGAAGCGCGGTTTCTAACAAGAGCAAATAGCCCGGCAGGCGAACACCGCCGGGCCAACAGGATTTAGCCAACTATCTCGCGTACAAACGCTTCGATCGCTTTGTCCTGGCAGTTTTCAAAGAAGCACTGCTGGAAGCGCGGACCAGATACGGCGGTTTTTACCAGTTCAGGATCGATAGCGCGCAGAGTGTCCAGATAGTTTTCTTTTACCACCGCCGCTTTCACCTGGTTCAGAATACCCGCGTTACGCACCTGCGGCTCTTTACGCTCTGGTGGATACCCTTCGCCGTTACGACCAGTGAATGCTTTTTCAAACATATAGCGCACATTCAGCTCAGCACCCCAGCCAAAACCTTTGGCGAATGCCAGAGAAAGCGCATTCCCGTTGTTGATCTGAGAGAACAAGAATGCGTCTGCCGGATCGAGACAGTAACCACACACCACGCCCGGATGTATATTCAGTGACATCATTGCCCCCTGACCCGTACCGCACCCCGTAACCACAAAATCCACGGCTTTGGAATTGAGCAGGATGCTGGCCATAATCCCTAAATGGATGTAGGTCAGATGATGGTCATTTTCGTCGCTCATCCCAACGTTATACACTGGAAAACCTTTCTCATCCGCAACGGCTTTAAGCTCGTTATGAATGATGGCATTTTTGCTTGCCTGGCTGTTTTCCATCATCAATGCAATTTTCATTCTGTAATCTCCTGAATGCGCTGCGGAGGCCCGCTGAAAGTCATAACATTCAGGCCACATTACTATTTTGCAAACTCACTTTCAAATTTAATGAAATTTTGTTTTATAAAATAATGAGGTGCTCACATTTTTTCTGAGACAGCTCAGAATAGCCTCAATAAAATGACGTCGTTGCGATTAATCGCAGGTGATCTTCAGGCTATTCAAGCCATTGATGCGCCACCACATATGCCATGATAGCCTATCTCCGAACTTTCAGAGCGATCACATGAAGACCTTTATCCTTGCCCTTTTGCCGCTCGTGCTGACAGGATGCACTATTACTAAACAGGCGCAGGTCAGCGAAGCCAGTGCCATCACCGGCGTCGTTCGCCTGACCTACAACCAGGCCATGCTACAAACGGCGCGTACCGATGATTACGTGACTCAAGGCACAGCCACCAAAGAGTGTCAGCGCCTGGGTTATGCCAACGCAATGGCGTTTGGTCAGCCGGTGTCAACCTGTAGCGTATATGCCGGTTCTCTGTGCTTAAATACCAAAATTACGCTCGCCTGGCAGTGTCACGGCGTTGCGGTATCCCAATCGCCTGCCTTCAATTATTAATATTTTCGACCAGCACATTATTGCTGGTCTTCTGCCTTTTCATTATTTATATTCTCCGCTTAATAGCGTTAATGCGTTTTATTCCCATTCGCATTTTTAATAAATAAATTTATTATTTTACCTTTTGCAAATAATTAAATAACAAATTATAGTGACGCCACGCTAATATATAATAACGTTTGTGGAGCACAACCATGCTGAAAACAGAAATGATCGACCAACTGAATGAGCAAATGAACCTTGAATTATATTCATCTCTGCTCTACCAACAGATGAGCGCGTGGTGCAGCTATCACAGCTTTGAAGGTGCCGCCGCGTTCCTGCGCCGTCACGCCCAGGAAGAGATGACGCATATGCAGCGTCTGTTTGACTACCTGACCGATACCGGCAGCTTGCCGTGTATTAACACCGTTCCTTCCCCCTTTGCTGAATATGCGTCTCTGGACGAACTGTTCCGTGTTACTTACGAACACGAGCAGTTGATCACCCAGAAAATTAATGAGCTGGCACACGCGGCAATGACCCACCAGGATTATCCGACGTTTAATTTCCTGCAATGGTATGTTGCCGAGCAGCATGAAGAAGAAAAATTATTTAAATCTGTCATTGATAAGTTATCGCTGGCAGGGAAAAGTGGCGAAGGTCTTTATTTCATCGATAAAGAACTGGCTACGCTTGATACACAGAATTAATGTTGTGGGGTAATGAAGGCAACCCGCCATCATTACCCGCTAAAATCAGTGACGGCAGATCTTGCTTTCGTGCGTAGAGAAGCCGTCTTCTTTTGCAATAAATTTTCCCTTCGCCGCTAAAAACGCCACCAGCTCGGCTGCCGACATATCCGCCGCAGAACAGGTGTGAAAACGAGCCTGCTCGCCAAACCGTGCCGTAATCGCCGCTTCAAGGCTGGCATGTGAATACTGCTCGCCAGATTCAATCATCATGTTGAGCACTTCGTGACCGTGAATAGATTCCATACTACCTCCTCAATAAAGTCCGTAGCCTAATGTGAACGGCACGGCCTTGCTTTGCGCTAACGCAGGTTTACCCGCAGATAAATATCATTTGTGATACATCTTAACGCGCCAAACATCGTAAAGATTAATGTACATTCATTGTAACGGTGATTTGACGAAAATAGCGTTTTGCCTTAACCTGCGCCGCAGATATAACCGTTGATTATCTCTGGGACAGAGGAAAGCGTGAAAAACAGAACCCTGGGTAGTATTTTTATCGTGGCGGGAACCACGATTGGTGCCGGTATGTTGGCAATGCCGCTGGCCGCGGCAGGCGTGGGGTTTAGCGTCACGCTGGTATTGTTAGTGAGTCTTTGGGCGCTAATGTGCTACACCGCGCTGTTGCTGCTTGAAGTGTATCAACACGTACCAGCAGACACCGGGTTGGGTACGCTGGCAAAACGTTATCTTGGTCGCTACGGACAATGGGTAACGGGCTTTAGCATGATGTTTTTAATGTACGCGCTGACGGCGGCGTATATCAGTGGCGCTGGTGAGTTGTTGGCTTCCAGCATCAGCGACTGGACCGGGACAACGCTCTCCCCGACAACAGGCGTACTGCTGTTCACCTTTGTTGCCGGTGGCGTGGTTTGCGTTGGCACATCTTTGGTCGATCTGTTCAACCGTCTGTTGTTCAGTGCCAAGATAATCTTCCTGGTGCTGATGCTGGCCCTGTTAATGCCGCATATCCATAAAGTAAACCTGCTTACGTTACCGCTTCAGCAGGGGCTGGCACTTTCTGCAATCCCGGTTATCTTCACTTCGTTCGGTTTTCACGGTAGCGTCCCCAGTATCGTCAGCTATATGAACGGTAACATCCGTAAACTGCGTTGGGTGTTTATCACCGGTAGCGCCATTCCGCTAGTCGCCTACATCTTCTGGCAACTGGCTACGCTTGGCAGTATTAACTCCTCAACGTTCATGGGGCTGTTAGCCAACCACGCTGGTTTAAACGGTTTATTACAAGCATTACGTGAAGTCGTGGCTTCGCCGCACGTCGAACTGGCGGTGCATCTGTTTGCCGACCTTGCGCTGGCAACCTCTTTCCTCGGCGTCGCATTGGGATTATTTGACTACCTGGCCGACCTCTTCCAGCGCCGCAATACCGTAGCAGGAAGAATGCAAACCGGCGTGGTAACCTTCCTGCCGCCGCTGGCATTCGCGCTGTTCTATCCGCGTGGTTTCGTCATGGCCCTGGGGTATGCGGGCGTTGCCCTGGCGGTGCTGGCGCTGCTCATTCCCTCGATGCTGGCATGGCAGAGCAGAAAACAGAATCCACAGGCTAACTACCGCGTGGCAGGGGGTGCTCCGGCGCTGGCGCTGGTATTTTTGTGCGGCATTGTGGTGATAGCCGTACAGTTTTCTATTGCAGCAGGATTACTACCGGAAGTGGGTTAAAACAAAAGGGGCTTAACGCCCCTTTTTCTTAATGCAAACAGCACTGCTTATATTTTTTGCCGCTACCGCACGGACAAGGGTCATTGCGCCCTACCTTGGCATCCACTTTGACCGGTACTTTAATCGGCGTTTCCTGAGGATGCGCCATCCAGTAAGCATGCAGATCCAGCGCCGCCAGGCGGATGGCATCCACGCTCTCTTCGAACGCTTCTGGCGTCATTTTCTCAACGACCGCAAAGTTTTCTTCCGTACCGTGCAGCGCAATAGCCTCGAGCGCCGGTTTTAACGAGTCTGGTAACGCGGACCAGTCCGACAGCGCGACGCCGCGCATATAACCAAAACACCACTCTTCAACGATGGTCAGTTCATGCTCGTCAATTTCACGCAAACCAAACAGCGGCTCAAACTGCTCAGGATATTCATCCAGGCGATCGGCCGTATCCGCCATATGTTGAAACGCCAGGTTCATGAAACGCGTCATTTCTTTTTCGGAGGACCAGCGAGGAACATACTGCGCGCCGCCCCAAATAGCGACCAGCCACTGCTCCGGTTCAATTTCATACGGTGAACTCAGTACCGCCGTCAGTAAACCATCCAGTTCTGACACATCCAGAATAGCCTTATCCGTATTGTACTTAGTCAGTACATCATCCAGCCATTCCAGTTCGCTCTCGTTTAATGGTCCCGTTTTCATAACGCTTTTCCTTAGTCAAAAAATCTTGCCTGTGATCATCCTACATGGCTGGAGGGATAACAGATATAAATGGGCATATGCGGCTTACAGCAGCCGCCTGTTCAGGTTAACAGGAAAAGAGGGGAATTCCGGTAGTTAACGCACAAAAGAGAACACTAAGCCGCCGGGCATCATACCGGGAAAACACAATAAAACCACCCGCAGGTGGTTTACTGTTGTTCAATACGGTTGAGCGTTGCGGTATAGCCCGTTTTCGCTACTGCGTTAAGTAGAGTATCGGTTGGGAAACCTTCTGGCACGATGGCTTCTGCCTGCCGGGTTTTGAGAGAGGATTTTGCTTTAATCACGCCGTCGGTTTCACGTAGCGCCTGATTGACCGAAATAACGCATAACGAGCAGGTCATATTTTGTATATCCAGCACCACTTTTTGATCGGCCGCCTGAGCCCACAGCGGCAACAGCAAGCATGCAACTAACGCGAAGATCTTCATTCAAATACCTCATAAAACCAGGCAACAAGCGTTGGGTAAAATAGCACCGGCAAAATCAATGCCAGCGCGCACCAGTAGAGAACGCGCGCTTGCTTCAGAGTTAACCACCCGGAGCACCACAACCGTTTGGAAAAATAGAGCCGCCAGAAGACACGCAGTAATAATCCCAGGGACAGCAGTACCAGAGGAGTTCGCAAAAACTCAAACCGGGTGAAAACGGCGAAGCTCGCCGCCGAAATACCAAACAGCAGGTAAAGTAGCGGTCCAACACAGCATAAGCCAGCGGTGACGGCGGCGGCCGCAGCCGTCAACAGGGTAAGCCCCGCACCTTTAGCGTTGTTCTGTGGCGACATAGCTGTAGGAGAACGCTTTAGGATCATAAAAATTGATCGGGTCACCATCGACTTCAGCGTAAGGATAACCAAAGTTATTCATGGCCCCCTGCTCCGTTGCCGGATACAACTCGAAATCACGCCCATAGTTGAATCCAACCCAGTTCATTTCCCAGTTACCAAACAGGTAAGCGTTAACCGCCTGGACATCGGCATCCTGATGCGTTTTTTTCTCTGCCAGACGCATTTTGGTCACGTCAGCAGGATCGCACGGTACCCAACCGTAACCTGCCAGATAGAACTCAGCGCGGCAGTGTTGACCGCCGCTCACATTGGCAACGCCTGCACTGTCGGCTGTGCCAAAAGCACTTTTCGAGTAACGTTCGAGCTTATTGGCCTTGCCCAGACGGATGCCAAACAGTTCGCGCGCCGGAATACCGCTGGCTCGCGCCAGAGCAACAAAAACGGAGCTCATGTCGGTGCATTTTCCTTTGAGCTTACCGCTTTTTAATATCTCCGCCACATCCCCCGTGCCGCAGCCAATAACGTCATTGTCACGCTCCATATGGCTGCTGACCCATTCGTAAATCAGGCGCGCTTTTTTCAGCGGATCCTGCTCATTACCGGTGATTTTACGCGCGGTTTCCAGGACCAGTCCATCAACTGGGGTATGTGCCGTCGGCAACAGATACGGTTTTACATCCAGCGGATAAATAATCTGCTCAGGTGCCTGCCAGTTTTTCAGCGCGTCCTGCTTCAGCGGTTCCCAGTCGGCGGTTTCAATGTCGATATCAACGTTAACCAACAATTCACCCTGCGAGTCAGCCCAGGTGGCAAACAGCGTTTTCGCGCCGTAGGTATTATTGGTGGTGACGTACGCCTGCTTATAGTTTCCGCTAAAGGCAAGCGCTGTCATTTGTTGAAACGCGGTATCCACCGGTAGCGGGATCCACAGTTTCACCACGCCGCTCGATCCCTTAGGAGGATTAAGTTTATACGTTTGAGATAAGACAAAGCGTCGACGAGCTATTGGCGCAACGGATGGCTCAGCGGCACGTACCGTCTGGCTAATGACTGCAGGGCCGACTAATCCGGCGGCGGAAAGGAGAACGCTATTTTTGAGAAACTGACGACGTTGCATTGCTGTCTGTCCAGGTTGTAAGAGTTGAGCTACGGCTAAAGGGGAAACCGTACGCGATCATCACAGCAGACAGAGGCTGGCATAAAAAGGCGAGTCGATGGAGATTATTCATCAATAACAGACCTGTTAACTGTGAATGAAGTGAGAAACTGCAAGGTCGCTATTAAGCCATTTACAGGCAAAAAAGTACAGCAGCGGAGATACGTTCAGACTATATACACAGTCGTTGCCAGTTTGCGGGCTAACCCTCTTGCCCCTTCGCGCATGACCGTATTGTGATTCCAGCGAAATACAGGTGCTGCCAGCGGGGCGAGATAATTCATCAAGCGGATCGTGGTACGCACATTCCAGTCATATCTGACAATAGTCGCTGTACCATTGGCAGTAAAAGACCATACCCCTCGCCCTTCCACCGCGCCACTGGCTTGTCCTTCAAGCAATGTGCAAGGCCGTATTTTCAACACATTGATATCAAAGGTTAAGCGATAAGGAAGCGCCCCTTTCCAGGTATAACGATGCAACGCCCCAATACCCCGTAAATCCCCTTTCCTTATCTCAACGATGCGTTCCAGACTTCCCCACCATTCAGGCCAGCTATCCGGATGGGAAAAAACATCCCATACCTCCTGAATTGAAGCCTCAACCCGCCAGACTGTGGAAAACTGATAGTCAGTCATAGTGCAGGCTCCCTCAAGGCGTGAAAAAATTGACGGGGAAACGGGTGTTGATAACCATAGCATCCAGAAGAACAGTTTCTAATCGCTGCCCATCTGGCGCATAGCAGATCACTTTGGCAGGGAGTCCGTGATTATTATCCAGCCAGATGTCGTAGCGGTGAACGCAACTCGCGGAGAAAATGAGACGCGCATAACCGCCCCCTGTATCGGTACTATCTGCAAACTGGAGTCATCAGCTGTCGACTGTTTTTATTATAGTTCTTAATTGTGCGCCACTCTTCTCCCACCCCCTCAGACTCCGTAGAGGCAACAGGCTTAAACTGTTCATTTTCTATTCAGATGAGATGACGACATAAGACTATACTTTAATAGCCATACTTTTAATGGGTATTAATTATGAAACTGCCACCGGTATTTTCATGCGCCGTCCTCGTATTGCTGCTGGCGTCATCGTCTGCCGCAGCCAGCGCGTTACAAAACCTGGCCGCAAGAGAGCAAGAGTTAAGCGCGGCACTTCTTGCAGGAAATGGCGTCATCATCATTGGCGGGACGGATGATTTCGCTTTCACATTCAGGGCACGTAACCGAATCCACAGACATTTGGCGATTCAGGATGGCATAGGCGATCCCATCATGATAAATGGTTTTCAGGACCACAACTATAATCCCGCCCGGGATGGCTTTATCAACAACCCTGCCCGGGGAAGGTTTATGTTTAATGCACCGATTCGTCGATAGATTGATTGGCAATGGGGAGTGTGTAGCGGGCGGCTTAACGTATCTGGCAGGCTTACTTGACGCAAAATACCTATGGTTCGTCAAAAGCCGGCACAAAAAAACCACCCGTAGGTGGTTTCACGACACTGCTTATTGCTTTGATTGTTCTATTCTTTCCCATGGTACCGGTGTGGGATTTGCCCCCACACAGCACGAACGCCGAGCAGTTCAGGATATTTTTCAAGAAGTTAATATGTAACTTACTTCTGCGTAAACACCTTTGTTAATCAGATATGCGGGATCGGAAGTCCGGCAACAGAAAACTGGTGATTCGATTATTTTTAACCTGCGTGGTTAAGCTTGTTGCAGACCGTTCAAATCGTTAAGCATCCGCTTGAGACATTTGATTTTATTCTTATCGCGAACTGATTGCGAAAGCTTACTGAGTTGAAAAAACGTTTTGTCACCAAAACCGTCAATGACTTTGAAGCGATAATCCTGACGCTCGCTATCCCAGGCATAAACAATGTTTTTACAATGCAAGGAGTTAATAATGACTTTGGTGCTGACAAACCATGCTAAAAAAGCATTCAGCTTCTGCAATTTGCTGTCATCGAGTTCTTTTTTGAGAGCAAGCTGATAAAGAGTTTGAGCAAGGTTGCCATGCTCATCGCACTCCTTCACAGTGATCTGCCCTAGACCTTTATTTGTTTCAACAAGACCTTCGATCTTTTGCATATAAAGAGAGTCTGTTTGATGACCAGGCTTGCATTCTTTGAGGTCCCGGAAGACTTCCCGTAACTTGCTTTTATAGTTCGCAATATCTGAAATAACGATTTTGATCAGCAGGTTACTATCCTGTGGATGCTGAAAGACGTAACGATCGTTACCTCGTGCAAGTAAGTCTTCATCTGTCAATACAAGCTCTTGTTTCATGATAGTTTTTGACTCTTACCCTAAGGGAAATGAAATTGCCTCAACTGACCTGCATCGGTAAGTTCTGCTAATCAAAAACTATTATGTATATATTTATTTCAATAATTGATAAACGAAATGCATTCGGAGTGAGACAAATGTCTCTTCAGGCAAGTGGGCAGGCTAATGAACTTGTTTTGATACCCCCGCAAATACGCTTCTCCAGTCGTGAACGAGGGTTATCAGCAAAGAGCAGGCACCGGTATGAAGTCAACAGGCACCCGATAATATTAAGCGGAAAGATTACTTAACCCGTTTCCCCGTTTCGTCAATGACCTTTTCGCCATCCTCTTTGGTAAAAGAGCCTTTCTGACCTTCAGGTAAAATATCCAGCACAATTTCTGAGGGACGACAAAGACGCGTGCCAAGCGGCGTCACTACAATCGGCCGATTAATCAGGATCGGATGCTGAATCATAAAATCGATCAACTGCTCATCAGAAAACTTATCTTCATCAAGACCAAGCTGCTCATAAGGTTCAACGTTCTTCCGCAGCAATGCGCGTACTGAAATGCCCATATCTGAAATCAGTTTGGTCAGTTCATCACGAGCCGGGGGCGTATCGAGATAATAAATAATAGTTGGTTCGTTACCGCTGTTACGGATCATCTCCAGCGTGTTACGTGAAGTGCCACAGGCCGGGTTGTGATAGATGGTAATGTTGCTCATATCAATATCTCATTACAAAGTGACAGAGAGCCGCCACGCCAGCGCGGCCAGAGTGACGAATAGCACGGGCAGAGTCATGATAATGCCGGTGCGGAAGTAATATCCCCAGGTGATGGTCATATTTTTCTGTGCCAACACATGAAGCCACAGCAGAGTTGCCAGACTGCCTATCGGGGTGATTTTAGGCCCTAAATCGCAGCCAATCACATTGGCATAAATCATCGCCTCTTTGACGACGCCGGTCGCAGCACTCCCGTCAATGGACAATGCACCAATCAGCACCGTCGGCATATTGTTCATCACAGACGACAGGAAGGCAGTCAGGAAGCCGGTACCGAACGTGGCAGCCCATAAACCTTTGTCTGCCAGCATATTGAGTACAGCAGAAAGATACTCGGTGAGTCCTGCATTACGCAGGCCGTAGACGACCATATACATACCCAGCGAGAAAATCACGATCTGCCAGGGCGCCCCGCGCAGCACTTTCCCTGTATTAATGGCGTGGCCACGCTTGGCTACCACGAACAGCACCGCAGCCCCAACTGCTGCTATCGCGCTTACTGGGATCCCCAGCGGCTCCAGAACAAAGAAACCGACCAGCAGGAACAGCAGAACAATCCAGCCCGCCCTGAACGTCGCCGGATCTTTAATCGCACTGGCAGGCATCTTGAGCAGTGAAACGTCATAACTGGCCGGGATGTCGCGGCGGAAGAAGAGATGGAGCATGACCAGCGTGGCAGCAATGGCCGCCAGGTTCACAGGAACCATCACGGAGGCATACTGTGTAAAGCCCAGGCCGAAGAAATCCGCCGAGACAATATTGACCAGGTTAGAGACAATCAGCGGCAGGCTGGCTGTATCTGCGATAAATCCTGCAGCCATGACAAAGGCCAGCGTCGTCGCCTGGCTGAACCCCAGGGCGAGCAGCATCGCAATCACAATCGGCGTCAGTATCAGTGCTGCACCGTCGTTAGCAAACAGCGCAGCAACAGCAGCGCCAAGCAGTATTATCCAGGTAAACAGCAGGCGACCACGCCCGTTACCCCAGCGGGAGACATGCAGCGCGGCCCATTCAAAGAAACCGGACTCATCGAGCAGCAGGCTGATGATAATCACCGCGATGAATGCCGCTGTTGCGTTCCAGACGATATTCCAGACTACGGGAATATCATCAATGTGGATGACCCCCGTCCCCAGTGCCAGTAAGGCTCCGATACTTGCGCTCCAGCCAATGCTGAGACCTCTGGGCTGCCAGATGACCAAGACCAGCGTCAGTATAAAAATACTCCCTGCCAAAAGCATTTTAGATTCCTTTATATATGATTATGCGTATGTAAAAAATTCTCTCAACAGGATGTGCAGGCTGATTTTTTCAGCCATTCACCCACATCTTTCCTCAGACACTGCCAGGACGTCGTGATCGTCTCAGCGGCCCACGCTGGCATGTGGGGAGACAGACGGTAGTGAATCCATTTGCCTTCCCGGCGGTCAAGCACCAGCTCCGCTTCTCGCAGAATAGCCATGTGGCGAGAAATTTTAGGCTGTGATTCAGAGGTCGCCGCGCATATATCGCATACGCACAGTTCGCCGGATTCCCGGAGAAGCATAACAATGGCGAGACGGGTTTCATCCGACAGGATTTTAAAAAGCTGAACAGGCTGTAGCATTTTTTACTCCGTTCCCTTTAGAATACATATATGATAAATCATATGTGTTGAATTTGAAATCACAGAACCTCCCGGAGGAGTAAAAAATGGAACACTTTCCTGCACTGAATGCTGATTGCTTCGATCAGCAGATTGCTGAACGCCTGCAGCTCCAGGAGCCGCCACGCATACTGATCCTGTATGGCTCGGTAAGAGAGCGTTCTTACAGTCGCTTTGCCGCAGAAGAAGCGGGACGCCTGCTGACGGCAATGGGGGCGGAAGTAAGACTGTTTAATCCCTCAGGTTTACCCCTGCCGGATGATGCCCCAGATACGCACCCAAAAGTCACCGAGCTGCGCGAGCTGGTCAGATGGTGTGATGGGATGGTGTGGAGTTCCCCAGAGCGGCATGGGGCAATGAGTGCGGTGATGAAGGCACAGATCGACTGGATCCCCTTAAGCGAAGGGGCCGTTCGCCCTTCACAGGGAAAAACACTGGCGGTGATGCAGGTCTGCGGCGGGTCGCAGTCTTTTAACGCCGTGAACCAGATGCGTATCCTTGGGCGCTGGATGAGGATGTTCACGATCCCTAACCAGTCCTCAGTAGCCAAAGCCTGGCAAGAATTCGATGAGAACGGGCGAATGAAACCTTCGTCCTGGTATGATCGTATCGTCGATGTCGCCGAGGAGTTGTTTAAAATCACGCTGCTGCTCAAGGGGCAAACCGATTACCTTGCCGATCGCTACAGCGAACGAAAAGAGAGCCATCAGGAGCTTTCATCCCGCGTCAATCAGGCAAAAATATAGCGTCCTTTTTTCCTGAGCTCACAAACGTCCGCTTTTTGCTGGGCGTTCAACCACTGGATGCAACAATGTTAATTCTTTGCTGGCTGCGAACCGATAAGCCAGCTCCTTTTGGAAAATACTGTCTGAGCAATCTTTTCGTATTTTTATTTGAACCACGCAGCCAGGAAGATTGAGGATTACAGAATTAAATTTGGGAAGCCGCCCTTATCATCAGGCTCTTTGCGATACCTTTTCTTTATATTTACATATCCAAAACATCATAAAGTTAAGATTTTTTGGACGAATTAGGGTATGGTTGAAGTTCATCCACTCAAGGAAAAGCCTATGTCAGAACGTAAAGACTCTAAATCACGCCGCAACTATCTTGTCAAATGCACCTGCCCAAACTGTACCCAACAATCTGAACACAGTTTTTCAAGAGTACAAAAAGGTTCTCTTTTAATCTGTCCTCATTGCAATAAAGTATTCCAGACAAACCAAAAAGAAGCAGCCTGAATCCGTTTTAGACTCTATTTCTGGAACAGAATCACCACATCTGTATTTTAAGATTTATCAAGCTACAGATAACAGAAAACCCGCTGGCTGCGGGTTTAGTATTTTCATATTTAAAAAATAAAAATTATGGTGATATCTGGGAAAAGCTATCCCCTTGCGTACGTTGCCGTACAAAGCAAGCGGTTAGACTTTTTGTGCAGTGAACCTACACGTACTCACAATCGTCAGCATACTTTCTCATGCAAAAGAGAGATGAAATATGCTGACCGTTGCCCTGAATACCGGATCAGTAACATTTCATCTCTACTGACCCAACAATACATCCATTGCTTCTGTCAGTATGTCTACTCAGGCTTTAGCCTTCTTCGTTATCGCATACAGACAAAAAAAGGATTTACTCTGTAATAACTACATTGCCAGCAACCGGACCTTTAGTACCATTCTCAATGGAGTAAGAGACTTTTTGCCCTTCAAACAAGGTGCGGAAATTATCGCTCTGGATAGCAGAAAAATGTACAAATAAATCTTTACTACCGTCAACAGGAGAAATAAAACCGAATCCCTTATCGGCATTAAACCATTTTACTAAACCATTCATCTTTTTTGACATTTTGTATTCCTTAATTTGGCCTTCCGGCGAACATGGTTTTATTACAGAAACTACTTAGTGCTTAGTGGGGAGACTCAAAGAAGGGATAAATATAAAACACCTGAAATGAGAACTGCTTTAGTAAACTACTTTGTATTTTGTCTGTTCTTCAAACCGACGCGACCATTAACGCACGGGCGTATATAATAATCAATGTTTATTTTAGCTATCCAGATCTCACGATTGCTGAAAAATATTTCTGGCATTATCCAGGGGTATGTGTATAGTGCAACACGTTATTAGCTTTAAGGAATTTTTTTGTCTCGTAAAATGACAGGAATTGTCAAAGCCTTTGACTGCAAGAGCGGTAAAGGCCTTATCTCCCCCTCCGATGGTCGCAAAGATGTACAGCTTCACATTTCAGCCTTAAGCCTCCGTGACTCAGAAGTACTCATCCCCGGATTACGCGTTGAGTTTTGTCGAATAAATGGTCTTCGAGGCCCCTCGGCTGCGAACGTTTATCTCTCATGACCTGTAGCCGCCCCTCCTGACTTCTGGAATCATAAATGAGAATTTCAAAACAGGGAGAGTTTCATATGTATCAGAAAATCTATCTCAACGACTGGCTGACGGGCCTTAAGAGCTCATGCTGCACGCTGATAGTAACTCTGCTTGTTTTCATCTAACCTGTTAGTTCAAGACCGGTAAGAGTTGCAATAGCGTTGGCGTACCTGTGTTGCGCCCGTCAGGGTGATATGCTTGCGTTACACCCCAAATGCCTGTGATGCACAAAGGATGAAAGCCAGGGGATTTCTTATCTTGAAGGTTCGCTGAGCGAGAAGCGGGAAATTTCAGGCACAAAAAAACCACCCGTAGGTGGTTTCACGACACTGCTTATTGCTTTGATTATTCTTTTCTTTCCCATGGTACCCGGAGTGGGACTTGAACCCACACAGCGCGAACGCCGAGGGATTTTAAATCCCTTGTGTCTACCGATTCCACCATCCGGGCTCGGGAAGAAATTGGAGGCGCGTTCCGGAGTCGAACCGGACTAGACGGATTTGCAATCCGCTACATAACCGCTTTGCTAACGCGCCGAAATCTTCTGGCTTTTCAGCCGACATCCGCTATTGCCGATGTCTTTAATTTGGAGCGGGAAACGAGACTCGAACTCGCGACCCCGACCTTGGCAAGGTCGTGCTCTACCAACTGAGCTATTCCCGCATCACCAAGTAACTTTGTTAATCACTTGATTTTGTTATCGTCTGGCAATCAGTGCTGCCGTTCGATGCGTTGCATTCTACTTACCTGACGCAATGAGTCAACGATATTTTTCACCACTGACGATCGTTTGCTGAAATTTGCGCCGAAACGATCACTGTTCAAGCAAATCTCCCCACGCAGCGCTCAAATACTGGAACATTGACCACAACGTCAGTATCGCGGCAACGAAGAAAAGTGCGATCCCGGCGTACTCTACCCAAATATTTGGACGCCACAGCAGCCATGCGAGCGCGGCCATTTGCGAAGTGGTTTTCACTTTGCCGATCCAGGACACCGCCACACTGCTACGTTTACCCAGTTCAGCCATCCACTCACGCAGCGCAGAGATAATAATTTCACGCGCGATCATCGTGGCGGCAGGAAGCGTTACCCACCAGCTGTGATAGTGCTCGGTCACCAGCACCATCGCGATAGCCACCAGTACCTTATCAGCGACCGGATCAAGGAAGGCGCCAAAACGCGTGCTTTGGTTCCAGCGACGCGCCAGATAGCCGTCAAACCAGTCGGTGACCGCCGCAATACAGAAGATCAGCGCACAAACGAAGGGAGCCCAGGTGAATGGCAGATAAAAAGCCAATACAAAGAATGGGATCAGGATGACGCGAAACAGCGTGAGCAACGTAGGGATATTAAATTGCATATGACGGATAACTATCTGTTGTCAGTAAAATTACCCCTATGTTGCTACAGAGGGCCTAATGTTTCAACGAGTAGAAGATCTTTTCTGCCAGAGCTTGCGAAATACCCGGCACTTTTGCAATTTCTTCAATACTCGCGTTACGAAGACCTTGCAAACCGCCCATATATTTCAACAACATCTGCCGACGCTTCGGCCCGACACCTTCAATAGTCTCCAGCGTGCTGGTACTTTTCACCTTCGCCCGTTTTTTACGGTGCCCGCTAATCGCATGATCGTGAGATTCATCGCGGATATGCTGGATAACGTGCAATGCAGGCGAATCCGGCGGAAGGCTAAAGCCCTCACCTTCCGGCTCAAAGAACAACGTTTCCAGACCAGCTTTACGATCGGCCCCTTTTGCCACGCCCAACAAAAGCGGGTGCTGTTTGTCCCAGGGAACGTCCAGCTCAGCAAAAACGGCTTTCGCCTGCCCCAGTTGACCTTTCCCGCCGTCGATCAATATGACGTCCGGAATCTTACTTTCTTCAATCGCCTTACCGTAGCGCCGACGGAGAACCTGATTCATTGCCGCATAATCATCACCAGGCGTAATACCCGTGATGTTATAGCGGCGATACTCGGCGCGCAGTGGTCCATTGGCATCGAATACCACGCAGGAGGCTACCGTCTGCTCGCCCATCGTGTGGCTGATATCAAAGCACTCCATGCGTTTCACTGCGGGTAACTTGAGTACTGATGCCAGCGCCGTCAGGCGTTGAGTAATGGTCGACTGCTGGGAAAGTTTTGTGGTTAACGCCACCGCCGCGTTGGTACGCGCCAGCTTCAGATACCGCGCGCGATCGCCTCGCGGTTTCGTCTGAACGTTGATCTTCCGCCCGGCCAGCTCAGACAGAGAGTCTGCCAGCAGGGTTTTATCGCTAAGATTAAAATCGAGCAGGATCTCACCGGGTAAGGTGCGCATCTGACTTCCCTGCAGATAAAACTGTCCGACAAAGGTTTCAACGACCTCGCCGAGTTCTGTTCCACCTGGTACTTTCGGGAAATAGCTACGACTGCCTAACACTTTACCCTGGCGAATAAACAGCACGTGCACACAGGCCATGCCAGCGTCAAACGCCACGCCGATGACGTCCAGATCGTCTCCGGTATTAGAGACAAACTGTTTTTCGGTCACGCGGCGTACGGCCTGAATTTGGTCACGAATGCGGGCAGCCTCTTCAAACTCGAGATTCTGGCTGGCTTTTTCCATCCGGGCGATCAGTTGCGTTAATACCTGATCGTCTTTTCCGGACAGGAACAGACGAACGTAATCAACCTGCTGCGCATACTCTTCCTCACTCACCAGGCCCGCCACACACGGACCGAGGCAGCGGCCAATCTGATATTGCAGACAGGGCCGCGAGCGATTGCGATAAACACTATTTTCGCACTGACGAATAGGGAAGATTTTCTGCAGCAACGCCAACGTTTCGCGTACGGCGTAGCCGTTAGGAAACGGTCCAAAGTACTCGCCTTTGGCATGCTTGGCCCCACGATGCATTGCCAGACGAGGATGGGTATCGCCGCTGAGGAAAATAAAAGGATAGGATTTATCGTCGCGCAGCAAAACGTTATAACGCGGCTGATACAGCTTGATGTAGTTGTGCTCAAGCAATAACGCCTCGGTTTCGGTGTGCGTTACCGTAACATCAATCTGCTGTATTTGCGCGACCAGTGCTTCGGTCTTACGCGATGCGAGGTTGCTACGGAAGTAGCTGGAAAGCCTTTTTTTCAGGTCTTTCGCTTTCCCGACGTAGATGACCGTCCCGGCGTCATCATACATACGATAAACGCCGGGCTGACTGGTCACGGTTTTCAGGAACGCTTTGGCATCAAACTGATCGGTCACTGGCTTGTTAATGTCTCCGCATTACACAGGCCATGGCGAATTGCCAGGTGAGTCAGCTCAACATCGCCATGAATGTTTAATTTACTGAACATTCGATAGCGATAGCTGTTCACCGTTTTAGGACTAAGATTCAGTTGCTCTGAGATCTCATTGACCTTCTGACCTTTGGTGATCATCAGCATAATCTGCAACTCACGTTCAGACAAACTGGCAAACGGGGTTTCCGTTTTCTCAGGCTCAATCTGGCTAAGCGCCATCTGCTGAGCGATATCGGAGGCAATATAACGTTGGCCAGAATAAACCGAACGAATCGCACTCACGACCTCCTGGGGCGCAGCCCCCTTACTGAGATAGCCCGCGGCTCCCGCCTGCATGACTTTTGCAGGTAACGGGTTTTCGGTATGGACAGTCAGCATGATCACTTTAATGTCAGCCGTTGAACGCGAAATTTTACGCGTTGCCTCAAGGCCACCAA
>Ga0074195_1002057_pt1 | contig 24448 bp, 21 predicted proteins | sample EPASupsiteHSE623_FD_64525 | JGI IMG/M metagenome (GOLD analysis project Ga0074195, IMG submission 64525) | Bioremediated contaminated groundwater from EPA Superfund site, New Mexico - Sample HSE6-23 | ecosystem: Environmental > Aquatic > Deep subsurface > Groundwater > Contaminated ... | reverse complement strand
TTTGATTATGGGAAAGAGTTAGAGATGTGGGGGGGGGGTAAGTTACGGGGAAAGCATCCTGCCGGTCTGCGCCTCCTGTAAGCAAATTCGGATGGATCCCGATTTCATGAATGATATAAAACAATTCGTCGACCAACGAACGGAAACGGATTTCACCTATGGCATCTGCCCGGACTGCATCAAAACATATTACCCGGAGTTGCAACGCAAGAATACTGCACCCATCACCGGCGCCGAATAATCCTCCGTCCGATTCTCCGGTGCGCCTGTCAACCGTTTACCCTGTTGCTCAAAACGGCCGACCCCACAGCCATGAACAAGATCCGAGCCCTGTGCCTTGCCGAACGCTTTCAGTTCGACGCCCTCTACGAATTCCTCTCCCGCCAGACGCATGCAGCACGGATGCGTAATGTCATCGTCCTTGCTCCGGACGAGGGTGTCCATGCCTTTCTCTTCGATTACGGGGTCTGTGTGCTCTTCCAGTACGATTACGAATCGGAAAAGCGTTTGCTTGATCTGTTGCTTAAGTTCGCGATTAATCCGCTGGAACAATCCGTCGAGGAGGAACTGGAATATCAAAAAGGCTCTGAAGGAGGGATTCGCATCCGCAACGACCTGATCGAGCTCGACGACCTCTCCGAGCTGACCTGCCTGTCGCTCAGCCATGCCCTGGCCCAGTCGACCAAGCTGGCCTCCTTTGAATCCTCGATCGAAGAGACAATTAAAAAAACCAAGTATATCCCGGAGGCCCTGGCCAAAAAAGGATCGATCTCGCTGTCCCGCACCAAACTGGCCAGGGAGCGCGGTCGTGTCTACCTGGAAAAATCCCACATCATCCTCCAGTTCAACCTCTTGGACACCCCCGAGTTCATCTGGGAGTATCCGGAACTGGAGCATTATTACCTGGCGCTCTCCCGCTATCTGGAAATCACCCCGCGGGCCACGGTTTTGAAAAACCGGCTGGAGGTGATCCAGGAACTGCTGGAAATGATGGCCGACGAACAAAAACACAGCCATTCGAGCATGCTGGAATGGATCATCATCATCCTGATCGCCATCGAGATCGTCCTCTTTTTCGTCAAGTAACGGTGAGGGTTGGCGCAGCCGGAACAGCAGCCAAGCCCTTTCTCTTTGCCCAGCGACCTTGGGATGTTTATTTTTGTTAAACACCATTGATGCTTCCAGCCCCCTCATCCTTGACAGGAGGACCCCATGAAAATACTGCTCACCGGCGGCACCGGCTTTGTCGGTTCAGCCCTCAGCCAACGGCTCCTGGAAATGGGCCACGAGGTCACGGTCATCGGCAGCAGCAGCCGTTGCCGCCTCAGCGCCCACCCGCAACTCACCTATGTGTCCGCCGACACCACCCGACCCGGCGACTGGCAGCAACGGGTGCCGGAACAGGACGCCCTGATCAACCTGACCGGCCGCTCGATCTTCAACCTCTGGACCGAGAACTATAAAAAAAGCATTTACGACAGCCGCATCCTCACCACCAGGAATCTGGTGGCGGCCCTGCCGGCAACCACCGAGGCCGTGCTGCTGAGCACCTCGGCCGCCGGATTTTACGGCGATGGCGGCGAGACCGAGAAGACCGAGACCAGCGGCCCGGGCTCCGATTTTCTGGCTCAGGTCTGCCGCGACTGGGAAGCCGAGGCCAACAAGGCCAGCAGCAAGGGGGCGCGCGTCGTCCTGATGCGCTTCGGCGTCGTGCTGGGCAAGGGCGGCGGGGCCATCGCCACGATGAAAACTCCGTTCCAATTCGGCTTGGGCGGCCCGATCGGCAGCGGCCGGCAGTGGTTTCCCTGGATCCATATTGACGACCTCGTGGGCGCCATCCTTTTTCTGCTCACCGCCGAAGAGTGCCGGGGCCCCTTCAATTTCACCGCGCCTCAGCCAGTCCGGCAGAAGGAGTTTGCCCGCCAGTTGGGCGCGGCCCTTCACCGTCCCGCTTTTCTGCCCACACCGGCCTTTGTCATGAAACTGGCGCTGGGCGAATTTGGCCGTTCCCTGCTCCAGGGGCAGAAGGTCATGCCGCACGCCTTGACGGAAAGCGGTTATCTGTTCACCTATCCGGACCTGCAGGCGGCGCTGCGAGAGATTATCGGTGGCTGATTCGCGCTTCACCTACGCCTCCCTCTTCCCCTGCTCGGCCCGCGAACTCCACCGGTGGCACAGCCGGCCGGGCGCCCTGGAACGCCTCTTGCCCCCCTGGGAACGCACCAGGGTGGCGGAGCGTACCGGGGGGATTGATCCGGGCGGCAGTACGGTGCTGGCCATGCATGCCGGTCCCTTCCCCTACCGGTGGCATGCCCGCCATATCGAAAACATTCCCGGCGTACTGTTCCGGGATGTGCAGGAACGCGGCCCCTTTGCCCGCTGGACCCACACCCACCGATTCACCGACACCCCGGACGGCGCCCTGCTGGAGGACCAGATCGACTACGCTCTGCCCGGCCATTCGCTCCTGCCCGGGTTCGCCTCCGGGCTGATCGACCGGACGCTGCAACCGATTTTCCGGTACCGCCACGCCACCCTGCGCGACGATATCATCCTCCACCAGCGATGCAGCGCAAGGCCGCTGCGGGTGCTCATCAGCGGTGCCAGCGGCGTACTCGGTTCAGCCCTGCGCCCCCTGTTAACCACCGGCGGCCACGAAGTCTGGACCCTGGTTCGCCGGCGGCCCGACCGGAGCAAACTCGAGATCTACTGGGACCCGGAACGCGATCAGCTCAACCTGTCCGGCTTGCCGGCCTTTGACGGCGTCATTCACCTGGCCGGCGATAACATCGGCGAAGGCCGCTGGACCCCGGAGAAGAAAAAGCGGGTGATCGACAGCCGGGTGCGGGGCACCGGTCTGATCGCCCGCGCCATCGCCGATCTGCCGGTTCGGCCCGAGGTCTTGCTCAGCGCCTCGGCGGTCGGTTTCTACGGCAACTGTCTGGATTGCTGCATGCGCGAGGAGGATCGAGCCGGCGACGATTTTATCTCCGATGTCTGCGCCCTCTGGGAGCATTCGGCCCGGCCCGCCGAAGAGGCAGGCATCCGCACCGTCTTCATGCGCATCGGCGTGGTTTTGAGTCCACGGGGCGGAGCGCTGCACAGGTTGCTGGCCACCTCGCCCATTGGTTTTTTCAGCCGGTTCGGATCCGGCGAACAATACATCAGCTGGATCGGCATCAACGACATGGCCGGAGCCATCCTCCATGCCCTGACCTGCGCCTCCCTTGCAGGTCCGGTCAATATCGCCGCCCCGCAGCCCGCCACCAACAGCCAATTGATCCGCACCCTGGCGCGGGTGCTGCACCGCCCCCTTCTGCCCCCAATTCCCGCTGGTTTCCTGAAAATCCTTTACGGCCAGATGGCCTCCGAGGTATTACTGGGCGGATGCCGAGTGGCCACTGATAAGCTGCAACAATCCGGGTACACCTTTCGTCATGCCGATCTGGAACAGACGGTGCGCCATCTGCTCGGCAAATTTGAGGCCAACGGCCCGGAGTGTTGAACGCGTGAGCTGGAAATTAAAAACGATCCTCTTGGTCATGATGACCACGGCCATGGCCTGCGGTTTTCTCCATCATCTTGTCCCGCCGGCAACGCTGAACTTTGAACGGCTGCACATCTTTCTCTTCAATCTGTGCAGCGGCGGCACACTCTTGGTGTATTATACCGAGGGCGGCAATACCCTGTCGCGCCGGGGCATGCTGTTCCTGACCCTGGCCATTGCCTTTGCCCTCTGTGCGTTCCTCCAATGGTACGTGCCGGCGATGCTGATCCCCCTGGCCCTTGCCTATCTGGTGGAGGCTGTCCGCATTGACCACTTCGGCAGCCGTTTTCCCCGGGCCCTGTTTGCCTTCCGGGAACCGGTTGCCCGCAAATTTCATCAGGCGGCCCTGCTCTGCCTCTCGCTGGCTCTGGCCTTTTCCAGCCCGGTGATCCTCAATTCAGTCTATCTCCAGTGGTTCACCATCGACAAACTGAAGCTCGACACCTTTTTCCTCGGTTTTTCCTTCCCCATCTCACTGATCTCCATGTCGGTCATCTTCACCCTGATGAAACAGGAGTCGATCCGCCTGACCGGATTGCTCAAGGAGGCGGCGTTCTGGATCATCAACCTGGGGGTGATTGTCTTCTTCGGGTTTATCCTGGCCGGTCTCTTTGCCTCCCAGGTCGCCATCGCCAGCCTGCTGTTCATGACCGTGGCCTTCATCCTCTATCTCTACTGGCACGAAGGCATCCAGCTGCAGCAGAAGGCCTTTCTCACCTCCGGCATCCTCTTTCTGCTGATCACCTCGCTCACCGGCATCTCCTATATCCTGCTCACGTTTTCCAGCTTCTACACACCGGAAATCAGCCATCCCCTGCTCCGCCATCATGCCTTCACCGCCCTCTACGGCTGGAACCTCAGCGGACTGGCGGTGATCAGCCGCCACGGCGACTTTCCCCTCCAGCTCCATTCGAGCCAGGTGATCCTGCTGCACTGGCTGACCGTGCTCCTGCTCTGCCCGCTCGGGTATTTCCAACCTGTTTTTGCCGTACTGGCTGTCCTGGCCTACATCTGGCTGCTGGCCCGGCTCTTTTTCAACCACGGCGCGGTGGACCGGGAACTGACCGCCGTCCAGGACGCTAGCCTGCATCCCGTTGCAGCCCCAGCCGTCCCAAAACGGTAAAGAACACCTTGTAATCAATCCGCCAGCTCCTGGCCGCTCTCTTTTCGGAGAAATTTGATGCCGTTTCGCACCGTTCCGATCCGCGCCGCAGCTCTCGTCCTGATGGTTTTGCTTGTTCCCGTCCCGACATGGGCCAAAGATTCGATCACCTGGATGGAAACTGTCATGCCGCCCTATTTTATTCAGGATGGGCCCCTCAAAGAGCAAGGCTACGGTGACCTCATAACGCATATCATTCAGGAAAAGCTGACCGAATATACCCATGAGAAGGTGGTCACCAACATCACCCGCCATTTCCATAAATTCAAGCAGGGAGAGAGGGTGTGCAGCGTCGGGCTGTTCCGGACTCCGGAACGAGAAGAGTTCATGTACTTTTCCATGCCCAGTTTCTTCACCCTGCCGGCAGTGATCATCATCAAAAAAGAGGCCCATTCACGGTTCGGCAACCGATCGAGCATCCGGCTGGACAACCTTTTGAACGACAAAACCATGTCGATCGGACTCAGCAAGGATCGCTCCTATGGCACCAGCACCGATGCCATCCTTAAACGCCACAAGGGTGAGGACAATATTCTTGAGACAACCGGCCAGGAGCTGTCGCTCAATCTGTTCAAAATGCTGATGAAAGGACGGCTTGACGGGATTATCGGCCTGCCCGACGAAGCGCTCTATCAGGCAGAGCAGTTGGGCATCAGAGAACAGGTGATGACCCTGACCATTGAGGAAAATTTGAACGGATATGAAGGGTGGCTGAGTTCTGTCGGCTGTTCAAAAAACGCCTGGGGCAAGGCGGTCATCGACAAGATCAATGCCATCCTCCGCGAGCAACGGCTCACCGAAGGGTACCGTGCCGCTTATGAGCGCTGGCTCGACCCCAACGCGATTGAAAAATATCGCAGGGTGTACCGGGAAGTTTTTCTGGACAAGACGCAATAAAAGCCGCTACCACCACCGCATTTGCTCGTTTCGAGGACGATTCCAGCCGGTTAAAAGGCATTCTTTCTCGAAAAATTACCTCGACAAAAACGAGTGAAGCGACTTAATGTAGAATTGCGAACTGTTTATTTCCTCGAACAAAGACGGACGGCATCACCATTTTCTTGAGGGCGTAACAATGACACTCCCAATACAGCGACAAACAGGCGGCCAGTCCTCGGAGAGCACAAAAAGACAAAAATACTTCGTCAGCCGGAAAGAGGCGGTCACCATCAGATGCCGGACCTGCGGCAGAGTGGAAACCTTTCCTGTTGCCCGTCTTAAGGGAAAAAAACATTCGATGCGTGTACGCTGCGCCTGTGCAGAAACCTTTGAAATCGATCTTGAATTTCGCCTGGATTACCGGCAAAAAACGAACATCACCGGCAATTTTCGCGCCCTCTCCACCCCAAAGGCTCGAGCCCGGCAGTGCGTCATCGCCGATCAATCAAATGGCGGCCTGCTCCTCGCGATAGCCGATGAGGTGCCCATCAAACAGGATGACCAGCTGATTGTCTGCTACCGCCCGGATCTCGATGCATCGTATGAGATTGAACGGGTCATTACTGTCCGTCATTACGATCAGGGCAGCCGCATCGGCGGGGCCTTTATCGAAGCCCATCCCCAGCATCCCCCTCACACACGCACCACGATTCTTCACTAAACCGTACCGCATCTTCAGGTACGGAGGAAGGCTTCTCCGAGTGCGGAATGATTATGCAGGTGATCACTCAAGGCAAAGACGAACAGGCCCTCGCTGAAGCCGCCCATCTGATGCGGTCGGCAAAACAGCCGGCGGCCCTGACCGGGGCGGGCATCTCGGTGGGGAGCGGCATTCCCGATTTTCGCAGTCCGGGTGGTCTGTGGACCATCTTTTCCCCGGAAGAGTACGCCACTATCGAGGTTTTTTATCACGCTCCGGCCAAGGCCTGGGAACTCTTCCGGGCGCTTGGCAAGGTTTTAATCGGCAAACAGCCCAACGCCGCTCACCGCGCCCTGGCCACCCTCGAACAGCAGGGCCTGTTGCACGGCATCGTCACCCAGAATATCGACAACCTGCACCAGCAGGCCGGCAGCAGTCGCGTCTTTGAGATCCATGGCGATCATCAACACCTGCACTGCTTGCAATGCGGCGACCTGCAGCCTCTCACTCCCGATCTCCTGCAAACCGCAGGCGTTCCCCGTTGCGCCCGCTGCGGCTTTCCCCTCAAACCGAATGTGGTTCTCTTCGGGGAAGCGGTGCGCGATATCGAGGCGATCCACGAATTCATCGCCGGTTGCGACCTGTTGCTGGTCATTGGCACCTCGGCCCAGGTTTTTCCGGCTGCGGCCCTGCCCTCCATGGTCCGGCAGAACGGCGGCCGCATCTTTGAGTTCAACCGGGAACCAGCCCTCGAAGGCAAGGCCAGGCCCGGTGATTTCTTTTTCCAGGGCGATGTCGTCCAAACCCTGCCGATGCTGACCAAAGCCTGCCGGGAGAGATAATCCGCCTCAGTCGTGGCAATTTTCGAGGATGTCTTGCGTTTATCGTTGAAATGCTGTATAAGTTGCCCCTGCGCGTACTAACGCGCTACCTATTAAAGTTTTGAACATTCCAGACGGTTGCCTGACCAATTCCGGTCAGGCGTTTTTTGTTGTAGTCGACCACACCTCTTCCTCGGGCTTCCATAAGCCAAGGACAGGCAATGGTCAGGTTTGACAGTCAGGCTCTTACATTCTGGACGGGGTCATCTGTTAACGGACAACAGGGACAGTTGCCGCAAGGCAGGACCCACCCCAGGATTATCAAGACATTGCCACTCTCAAGGAGTAGCCTGATGACCACAGAGACCTTCGCCCACTTTGGCCTGCATCCCGATCTTTTGCAGACCGCGACCGAACTCGGATTCACCGAGCCCACCCCCATTCAACAGGCCGCCATCCCCCTGCTGCTCAGCGGCCGGGATTTGATCGGCCAGGCCCAGACCGGCACCGGCAAAACCGCCGCCTTCGGCCTGCCGCTGCTGCAACGGATTACCCCCCGGCAGAAGGGCGTCCAGGCACTGGTGCTGGCACCCACCCGCGAACTGGCCATTCAGGTGGCCGAGGCTATTGGCCGCTACGGCCAGCAACGCGGCATCACCGTGCTCGCTGTCTACGGTGGCCAATCCTATCAGCAGCAGCTCCGCAGCCTGCGTCAGGGCGTCGAAGTGATCGTCGGCACCCCCGGCCGCCTGCTCGACCTGGTCAAGCAGGGCTCCCTCGATCTGGGCACGGTCCGGACCGTGGTCCTCGACGAGGCCGACGAGATGCTGAGCATGGGATTCATCGAAGATATCGAACTGATTCTCGACCGCATCCCCGAGGAGCGGCAGACCATGCTCTTTTCCGCCACCATCTCCAAGCGGGTCCAGGGATTGTCCGCCCGCTACCTGCGCAATCCCGAAACCGTCTCCATCACCCCCAAGCAACTGACCGGCGCCACCATCGAGCAGCGCTACTATCTGGTCAACCAGCAGGACAAGGTCGCGGCCCTGACCCGGCTGTTCGAAATGGAGACCATCGACAGCGCCCTGATCTTCGTCCGCACCCGGCTCGGCACCGGCGAACTGGCCAACCAGCTGACCTCGCGCGGTTTTGCCGCCGAACCGCTCAACGGCGATCTCAGCCAGGATGCCCGCATCCAGGTGCTGACCCGCTACCGCAACGGCCAGGTCAAGGTCCTGGTGGCCACCGATGTCGCCGCCCGCGGCCTGGACATCGACGACATCTCACACGTCTTCAATTTCGACCTGCCCGACGATCCCGAGGTTTATGTGCATCGGGTTGGCCGGACCGGCCGCGCCGGGCGGGAAGGCATCGCCATTTCCCTGCTGACGCCGAAGGATCGCTGGCAGCTCCGCCGTGTTGAGGAGTACACCCGCTTTAAGTTGAAACAGGCTGAATTGCCGACCATCCAGCAGATCGAGAATCACCGCCAGGCCCTGCTGATGGAACAGTTGGAGGTCTGGATCAAGCGCGGCCGTTGCCGCCGGGAGCGGGAAGTCGTCGATATGCTGATGCTGACCGGACACACCCCGGAAGACATTGCCGCCGCCGCCTTGAAACTGGCGCGGGGGGACGAGAAAAAACGGCCCATTGACCCCATCACCCCGATCAAGGAGGAACAGTTCAATCCGCGGGAACGGAAAAACGACCGCTTCCCCCGGCGCACCGGCCAGGCCGGACCTGGCCAGGGAGGCCGGCGGGGACCGGATCGGGACAAAGACATGGTGCCGCTGAAACTCGACGTCGGCCGGGCCGACGGTATCGCCGTCAACCACGTGGTGGCCTCGCTGGCCCATTACTCCGGCATCACTTCCAGCCAACTGGGCAAGATCCGGCTGGAAACAAACCACACCCTGGTCGATGTGCCGGAGCAACTGGTCGGCCGGCTGCTCTCGAAAAACGGTGCCTACCGGATCGGGCGGCGGACGGTCAACCTCGAGCGGGCCTGAGACAATCGCCCGGACATGAGGCCCTACGGGCGGCTTGGTGGCCCCCTGACACGCCTTGCTCCGGCCTTCCCCAGCACGAAACCGCCTTGCGGCCGGCGCGACGTTGCGGTACAACGCAACGTTGCGTTACCGCCCTGCTATCAACCTCCCGCTTCCGGCCACGGCCATGCGGGGCATGATGCGGCAACCCGATTGGACCAAACAACAACAGGATGGCCGATGAACACACCGGCGATCCCGCATTCCTCCGGAACCCCACGAAATGGATGGAAGAATTCTCATCATCGAGGATGATCAGGAATTGGCCCAGATGCTCTGCCTGCGGCTGTCACGGCTCGGGTTTGCCGTTTCCACACACCATTCCGGCTATCATGGTCTCGCGGCCGCCACCAGCGAACCGGTCGATGTCATCCTGACCGCGCTCAACCTGCCCGATCTCAGCGGCATCGAGCTATGCCGCAATATATCGGCCAGATGGCCGGAAATCCCGGTGGTCATCATGACCGCCTTTGGCAGCATGGAAGCGGTCATCGCCGCGATCCGCGCCGGGGCCTACGATTTCATCACCAAGCCCTTCGAGGTCAATCTCCTGGAACTGGTGCTGACCCGGGCGATCAATCACCGGCGGCTGCGAGAGACCGTCAAACAATTAAGCCAAGCCCTCGAACAGACGCGATCGTTTGACGAACTCATCGGCGAAAGCCAGGTCATGCAGGCCATGTTCTCAAAACTGATGCGGATAGCCGATTCCGAGGCCTCGGTCCTGCTCACCGGCGAGAGCGGTTCGGGTAAGGAACTCGCCGCCCGGGCCATTCACAAATACAGCCGCCGCAATACACAGCCGCTGGTGGCCATCAATTGCTCGGCCATGCCGGAACCCTTGCTGGAGAGTGAGCTGTTTGGTCATGTCAAGGGGGCCTTCACCGGTGCCCATTCCGACCACAAGGGGCTGTTCCTGGCGGCGGATGGCGGCACGCTCCTGCTCGACGAAATCGGCGAACTGCCTCTTTCTCTACAGCCCAAGCTCCTGCGCGTGCTGGAAGATCATTGTGTCCGTCCCGTGGGGAGCAGCGTCGAAACCCCCTTCAATGTCCGGGTTATCGCCATCACCAACCGGGATCTGGAAACGGCTGTCGCCGAAGGAACCTTTCGGGAGGATCTGCTCTACCGGTTGAATGTGATCACGGTGGCGGTGCCGCCGCTGCGGACCAGGGGCACGGACATTCTGCTCCTTGCCGAAAAATATATCGAACTGTACGCCTCCCGGCAGGACAAGCGCATCACCGGCATGACCAATGCCACGGCCCACAAACTGCTGGCGTACCGGTGGCCAGGCAATGTCAGGGAACTGCGCAACGCCATGGAACATGCGGTCACCTTGACCAATCACCGCAAAATCATTCCCGACGATCTTCCCGAACGAATTCTCTCCTTTCACCACGATCCCACCGCAAACATGCCTGGCCTCCCCGGTCCTGGAGAGTTGATCTCCATGGCGGATATGATGCACCGCTACATGCACCATGTTCTCGCCACGGTCGGAGGGAACCGGACCCTGGCCGCCCAGATTCTTCAGGTCGATCGCAAGACCTTGTACCGTAAGCTGCAGCCCCAGAACGATCCGGAGCCATCTTCGTTCGAACTGTTTCCTGGTTCCTTTGGCGCGTAGCCTTCCGGGGCATTCTGCCCCAGTGGGGCATTCCGCCCCAACGCACCGCATCTCTCCATCCAATCGCCACTTCCCCAAAGACCATTACGAAAAGATCGACAGATCAACACGATTCCCTTTTTCTCACCCCAATACCGATATTTTTCGTTTCTCCATCGAGAAATACAATTGTAAAACGCCTTCCTACCGGCAACCTGCAAAGGTTATCGTGTATCGGCCTTGCGGTGCGATGATTTCCCCTCCCGAAACACCATCCCATGCCCCTTTGCCCGGCCAGAAAAATCCTGCCCCGGGGAAAATCGGCTTATTGGCACGTCTCATGCAAAGATGGATTGGTTAAGCATAGGATTCCTCCATACACACAACCATCGACAAAGGGCGTTCCATGACCATTATGATCGGCATCCACCAGCAACAGAACAAGGTGGACAAACTCTACGAGAACATGGGGCTGCATGCAGCCGCACTCACTGCGGTCGGCCCCTTTCCCTCCAAGGGAGAGGCGTTGGCCTGGCAACAGAATATGCAAAGAAAAATGGACGATTGCCAGATCATCGAGATGGCCGAGTCCGAGGACAACCAAACCCCGTGGTATGGCTTTTTTTTTGAACAGTAAGACCGCGCCCCCCCTGGGCGCTGCCGGTCTGAACACAGACAGCCCTGGCGTCGACGCCGGCAGACTTACCGCAACTCGTCTTTCCTTGCTCATCGTCCCGGGAACTCCCCTGTCTCTTGGGACAGATCATGGGGGGTTTTCACGCTTCAACACCGTGAAGACCGCCCCCCCCGGTGATCGCCTGCTCAGTTAGGCGCGATTCCTCCTTCTCGAACGCCAAGTCCATCGGCTTCACCCTCCGTGCTCATGTTCTCCTTCTTCCCGTGTCGGATGCCATCGCCATGTATATAAAGGCAGACTGTACGCGCTATGCGCCTGAGGATTTGTATCAAGCCGATACATTATCTTACCCTGATGGCATCGCAGAGAGAGCGCACATGCCCGTCTACCCTCTCAATCCGCGGCTGAGAGCCTGTCCCAAACCGCTTTCCCGCCTCGCCGCACCCAAGGGAAGTGGTTTGCAACACTTTATTTAACGGCCCATTCAATGGATACATATCCGGTTCTCACTGTTGCCCAGTTGGCAATATTTTTATCTTTCCTTTCCGCAGTGTTGCCGTTGCTGTTTCTGCGGCAGCCGTATCTTCTCGTCAGAACAGCATTTCTTTTACTGGGCAGTGCCGGCCTTGCCGCGGCGTGGGCTGGTGGAGTGACCCTGCTGACCAATCATGCCGAGCAGGTGGTCCTGCCGATAGGACTCCCGTGGCTGCATGTTTTTTTACGCATTGATCCTCTCGCCGGCTTTTTCTTCTTTATCGTTGGTTTTGTGACTTTTACCACTGCGTGCTATGGCCCCGCCTATCTCCGGGAACATATCGGCGGGCCACACCCTGTCGGCACGCTCACATTTTTTACCGGCCTTTTTGTGGGCGGAATGTTGCTGGTGTTACTGGCAGCAGATGCTTTTTCTTTTATGATCGCCTGGGAGCTGATGTCTGTCGCCAGCTATTTTCTCGTTGCCTACCAGCATCATAAAGCCGAGAATCGCAGTGCTGCGTTTATCTACCTCCTGATGGCGGTTGTCGGTGGCGCCTTTATCTTACTGGCCTACGGTGTTCTCGCCGGATTCAGCGACAGTTTCAGCTTTACCGCCATGGCCGCGGCGCCATTGAGCCCAACGTGGGCGACGATCGCCTTCGTGCTCGCCTTCATCGGTTTCGGCATGAAAGCCGGCATTGTTCCCCTGCATGTATGGCTCCCCCAGGCCCATCCGGTTGCCCCTTCGCACATTTCCGCCCTGATGTCCGGCGTGATGCTGAAAGTCGCCATCTATGGTTTTGTCCGTTTTGTCTACAGCCTGATCGGCGTTATCCATTGGCAGTGGGGTGTCGCCGTCCTGTTGGTCGGAGCGGCTTCCGCCGTTTTAGGGGTGTTGTACGCCCTGATGCAGCATGACCTCAAGCGGTTGCTGGCCTACCACAGTGTTGAGAACATTGGGATTATCTATATCGGCCTGGGGTTGTCGATGATTTTTCACGCCACCGGTCACATGGAAATCGCGGCCCTGGCCCTCATCGCCGCGCTCTACCACTGTCTGAATCATGCCCTTTTCAAGAGTTTGCTCTTTTTGGGGGCAGGCGCCGTCTTGCAGCAAACCCGCCAGCATGACATGGAAAAAATGGGGGGGCTGATCAGGCGGATGCCGGTAACCGCCACCTGCTTTCTGGTAGGCTGCATCAGCATCTCGGCACTCCCTCCGTTTAACGGATTTGTCTCGGAGTGGTTGACCTATCAGGCGGCCCTGCAAGGGCCGGTCCTGCGGAGCGGCATTCTTGGCGCCATCATTCCTGTTGCCTCGGCCATGCTCGCCCTGACAGGGGCGCTGGCAACCGCTTGCTTTGTCAAAGTGTATGGGGTGATCTTTCTTGGCCTGCCCCGAAGCCCTCAAATCACGGAGGCACGGGAGGCATCGCTGGGCATGCGGTCGGCCCAGGTCATCCTCGCGCTCTGCTGCCTGCTGTTCGGCATCTTCCCGACATGGGCGGTCAGTGCCATCAATGTCATCGCGGAAAATCTCCTTGGAACCGGTTTACTGAAGGATGCCAGTGATGGCTGGCTCTGGCTGACACCGATCGGGAAGCAGACCGCTTCGTACGGTGCGCTCCCCATCCTGCTTGGACTCCTGGCCAGCTGGCTGCTCGTCTATTTTTTCCTCCATCCCCTGAAACGAGACAATCAGATACGCATAGCCCCTGCCTGGGAGTGTGGATTTGGCCCGCTGACCCCCCGCATGCAATACACGGCCTCGGCCTTTGCCATGCCGCTCCGGCGGGTGTTTTCCTATTTATGGTATATTCGAGAAAAATTTGAGCCGCCACAGCATGGAAAGCCTGCTCGATATTCCTTGCAGGTCAGTGACTGGCTTTGGCTGTTTCTCTATCTGCCCATCGGCAAACTCATTTTGCATCTGGCGAAAAGGGCCTCGCTGATCCAGGGGGGCAATCTTCGTGTCTATCTCGCCTATTCCTTCTTTACGCTCCTCTTCCTTCTTTGGGTGATCGTATGACAAGCTGGATCTTTGCGATTGTTCAAACCCTCTGCGTTGTCCTGCTGGCTCCCTTTATGGCGGGCTGGGTCAAGTGGCTCAAATGTAAACTGCAGAATCGGCAGGGTCCGGCTCCCTGGCAGCCGTATCGGGACCTGCTCCGGCTCTCCAAAAAGCAAGCGGTCGTGGCCGAGACGGCGTCACCTGTCTTTCGTGCCGCCCCTTACATCGTGTTCAGCGTCACGGTTGTCGCCGCCTCCATCATCCCGGTTTTCTCCGTCGAAATGCCGACGGCCGCGCTGGCAGACGTTATCGTGCTGGTCGGTTTTTTTGCGCTCATCCGCTTTTTTCTGTCCCTGGCCGGCATGGATGTGGGCACGGCTTTTGGCGGCATGGGTTCCTCCCGGGAAGTCACGATCTCCGCGCTTGCGGAGCCGGCGCTGCTCATGGCCTTTTTTACCCTGGCTATGAACGCCTCCAGCACGAACCTGTCCACCGTTGTCTCGCATTTCGGCCAATCGCAATTCATTCTGCATCCATCGCTGATCTTTTCCTCCATGGGCTTCATCCTGGTGGCGCTCGCCGAAACTGGCCGTATCCCCATTGACAACCCGGCCACCCATCTTGAACTCACCATGATCCACGAAGCCATGATTCTCGAATACAGCGGCCGCCATCTTGCCTTGTTGGAATGGGCCGCCATGCTCAAACTCACTCTCTACTCGGTGTTGATTGTCAATTTCATCATTCCCTGGGGTGTGGCCATGACCATCGCCCCACAGGCTCTTGCCATCGGGGTCCTGAGCGTTACCGGCAAACTGCTGATACTGGGGGCATTCCTCGCCATTGCCGAAACCGTGCAAGCTAAAATGCGCCTGTTCCGGGCGCCGCATTTTCTTGGATTGGCCTTCATCCTGTCGTTGCTCGGCATGATAAGCCACATTGTCCTCGAGGTGCGCTGAAATGCTCATAACTACATTGTCGCTCCCGGAACAGCTTGTCCTCACCCTGGCCGCCTTGATTTTGCTGACCTCCTTTATCATGCTGGCGCAGGTGCGGCTGGACAGCCTCATCAACACCTTTGCCATGCAAGGCCTGTTGCTCTTTCTGACCACCGTGCTGATGGCGGTTATTTTCGAGGAATATCACCTCCTCATCTCTGCCGGAATGACCTTGTTCCTCAAGGTGTTTTTTATTCCCTCCCGTTTGCGCCGCCTGGTCATTGATCTCGATGTCCGCCGTGAGGTCGAGGTCCTCGGCAATCCTTTTCTGATCATGCTGTTTGCCGCCGGCCTTGTGCTCTTCAGTTACTATGTCGCCCTGCCGATCCGGGCCTTGTCGCTCCTGTCGACACGCAACACCATCGCCATTTCCCTGGCGGTCGTGCTGATCGGCATGCTGATCGTCATTTCCCGCCGCAAGGCGATCACCCAGGTTGTCGGCTTCATGTCCATGGAAAACGGTCTGTTCTTTGCGGCCCTGGTCGCCACCCACGGCATGCCGATGGTCGTGGAATTGGGCATTGCCTTTGACGTCCTTGTCGCGGCGATCCTCTTTGGCGTGTTCTTCTTCCACATTCGCGCCGAAATAGGCAGTCTTGACACGGACCGTCTCAACCGCCTGACAGAGGTCGAAAAATGATCGCGCTTGGCTTGACCTTGTTGTTTCCCCTGGCCGGTATTCTGATCCTGGCAGGCATTGGCCATCGGCGATCCGCGGGACTGGTTAATCTGCTCATCAGCATTATCACCTTTGCCGCTGCCGTATTTCTGGCCATTGACATATTCCGGCATGGCCCGATCCTTTCCGCCGGCAAATTATTCTATGTTGACGCCTTCAATGTGTATCTCATTGTCCTCAACGCCTTCGTCGGCATGACCACCGCCGTGTTTTCCGGCCCATACATGGCGCATGAATTGGAGATCGGGCGGGTGGATGACGGCCGCATGCGACTGTATTATTCCATGTATCAAGGCTTCCTCTTCACCATGCTCATCGCCTTGTCGACCAATAATCTCGGGGTACTCTGGGTCTCCATTGAAGGGGCCACCCTGGCGACCGTCCTCTTGGTCAGCCTCTACCGGACCCGTGAATCCATTGAAGCGGGCTGGAAATATTTCATTATTTGCGGTGTCGGCATTTCCCAGGCCCTGTTTGGCACGATCCTCGTCTATTTTGCGGCGGCCAAGACGCTCCCCGGGCAAAAAGAGGGACTGCTCTGGACCGTGCTGCAGGAGCATGCCGGCCAGATGGACTCCGGCGTCATGGCGCTGGCCTTTGTCTTTCTCCTTGTGGGCTACGGCACCAAGGTGGGATTGGTCCCCTTGCACAACTGGCTGCCCGATGCCCACTCGGAAGGCCCGACCCCGATGTCCGCCATTCTTTCGGGGCTCCTGCTCAACATCGCCCTCTATGCCATTGTCCGCTTCAAGATGCTGGTCGATCCGGCGCTGGGCAATCATCTCGCCGGCAATCTGATGATGGGCTTTGGCTTGCTCTCGTTTTCGGTGGCCGGGCTGTTGCTCCATCGCCAAACAGACGTCAAACGAATGTTCAGTTATTCCTCGATTGAACACATGGGATTGATGACCTTCGCCTTTGGCATCGGAGGACCGCTGGCCACCTTTGGCGCGCTCCTCCATATGATTGTCCATTCGCTGACCAAATCCGCGATCTTCATCACCGTGGGACATGCCGCCCATATTGCAGGCACCCAGGCGATCAGCCAGATCCGCGGCCTGATTCGCACCCAGCCTTTTGTCGGCTGGGGCTTTCTCATCGGGACCTGTGCGATCGCCGGTTTCCCGCCTTTCGGAGTCTTCACCAGTGAATTTCTGCTCTTTACCGCCACCATTAAAAGCTACCCATGGCTGGTGCCGCCCCTTGTAGTCGGCTTGGCCATCGCTTTTGCCGGCTTGTTCCGGAATCTCCAGCCCATGGTGTTTGGCGAGCCGCCACCTGGCCAGCAGCCGGTTGCCGCCAACATGTGGCCGGTTATTCTCCATCTGGCCCTCGTGATCTGGCTCGGCATTTCAATTCCCACTGTCCTGGCCGAATGGCTCAATCAGGCAACTATCATGATCATCGGAACGGGGGTGCTATGAACAGCGGCATGCATCAGGGGCAACTGGCAGCCCCTCCGGTCGACTCACTGCCGGGCTTATTCGCGCAAGCCGGCATCCCCGTGCAGGAACTGCCCGAGGTCAAAGGCCCTGTCCTGGCGATGACCGTCGAAGCCGGCTGCTGGGGGAAAGTGGCCGCGGTGGCCGCCGCGCATCATGTCCGCTGGGGCGCCGTCTGGGGTGAACACAGGCCTCCGGCGATCGTCGTTTCGGCACTGCTGGCCGGGAAAGATGGGCATCTTCTGCTGCGAACCACCGTGCCCGATACCCAGGGAGAACTGCCGTCCCACACCCCTTTTTTCCCGGCGGCCAACCGGCCTGAGCGATACCTGCAGGAGATGTTCGGGGTACGCTTCACCGGCCATCCCGATCACCGGCGCTGGATGCGGCACCAGGCCTGGGATGCCGGCCAGTATCCTTTGCGCAAGGAATTTCCCCTGGCAGGAACACCTCCGGCGGAGACGCCGCCTGACTGCGCCTATCCCTTTGTTGCGGTCGAGGGCGAGGGTGTGTATGAGATCCCGGTCGGTCCGGTGCATGCCGGAATTATCGAACCCGGTCATTTTCGTTTCCAGGCCATGGGGGAAAGGATCCTTCTGCTGGAAGAGCACCTCGGCTATGTGCACAAAGGTATCGAAAAATGCGCCGAAGGCCGGGATGTTGCCGGTCTGGCCCGCCTTGCCGGACGAGTTTCGGGAGACAGCACCGTTGCCCATGCCTGGGCCGCCTGCCAGGCCTGTGAGAGCGCCCTCGGCCTCGCCGTCCCCCGGCGGGCGCTGGTGATCCGGGCAATCCTGGCGGAGAGAGAGCGCATTGCCAACCATCTCGGGGATATCGGGGCCTGCTGCAACGACGTCGGTTTTGCCTTTGCCCAGGTGCAGTTCAGCCGTCTCCGTGAACTCTGGCAAAGGCAAAATGCCGAGGTCTTCGGCCATCGCTTGTTAATGGATGTCGTTATCCCCGGCGGCGTGAGCCATGACATCGGACCCGTGCAGATGGGCATGCTGCGGGTGGCTGTGGAGCAGTTACGCTCTGACTTGAAGGACCTGCTGCCTTTGCTCTACGAATATCCCTCCCTGCAGGACCGGCTGCGCACCACCGGGGCGCTCTCCCTCGACATGGCGAGGGCTTTGGGAACGCTCGGCTATGTGGCCCGCGCCAGCGGCGAGTGCTGGGACCTGCGCCGGGATGCGCCCTATGCGCCGTATGATCAGGTAGCGGTCGCGGTTCCTTTCTCCTCTGGCGGGGGGTCAGCCAGCCGGGTGCGCGTTCGCGGCGGCGAAATCCTTGTTTCCCTCGATCTGCTGGAATCGTTTCTGGCCCATGTCCCCCCCGGCGCGATCTGGGAGGCGCTGCCAGCACCGCCGGCAGCCTGCAGCGGAGTGGGCTGCATTGAGGGCTGGCGCGGCGAAATCCTTGCCTACGTGCGGCTGGAAGCAGATGGCACGGTCGCCAGATATTTCCCCCGCGATCCGAGCTGGCTCAATTGGCCGGCGCTTGAAGTCCTGATCGAAGGAGAAATCGTGCCTGATTTTCCGCTCTGCAACAAATCGGTCAACGGCTCCTATGCCGGCCATGATCTGTAACCATCAAGCATGCCGCACACGGTGCCCTTTTGGCCGCACGGCGCCCGATCTTAAAAAAACTGCTCGCAGCGGAAGCGTCTTCCCGGTCGTATTGTTCGATCTCCCGCTTTTCAACAAATTTTGTATGTCAGGTCTATTGCAATGTTTCACGTTCTAGGCAGATGCTTCAAAACCGGCTCTTTGACGGAAGAACTCCCCGCTCCCGACAACAGGCCGGTCCAACTCGGAAAAGCGTGTCAGCACGAGATTGCCCGCATTTTTGGCAAAAGTCTGGCGATACGAATGGTTGATGCCGGCTCTTGCAATGGCTGCGAGCTGGAAATGCATGCGGTGAATAACAGTTTTTACGACATTGAACGGTTTGGTATCCATTTCGTGGCCTCTCCGCGTCATGCCGACCTGCTTCTGGTAACCGGCCCGGTCTCCCGGCATATGCAGGCGGCGCTCAAACGCACCTACGATGCCATGCCTGCGCCGAAAATCGTTATTGCCATGGGCAATTGCGCGGCAGATGGAGGAGAATTCGGCGTTTCCTATGCCAGTTGCGGCGCTGTTGCCAATGTTATCCCCGTTGATGCCACTATCCGCGGCTGCCCGCCGACCCCTCTCCAGCTGATGCAGGGGATTTTGGCAGTGCTGCAGCGGTACTGAATCCGGATAAAAACGCACAGGAAGGAAACCTTCAGCGGCCGGCAACCCCTCGCCCGTCACTCTTGGCCCAAGGGATGCCCGGACAATTTCCTCCCCTTGGAGAAAAACCCTTCCTCCTTTGAGAACATTCCGATATCCTTGAAGGTATGGATTCCGGAATCGAAGACGCCAGCTCCCCGGCCCTCCCCTTTCCGGGGTGACCGTATTTTCACCGCGAGAAAAGAACAGATCAATGGATGTGTTCATTGCCAGACAACCCATTTTCGACCGGCAGAAGCGCCTTTTCGCCTACGAGATCCTCTACCGGTCGAGCATGAACAACGCCTTCCCGCCCCACGTCGACGGCGACGAAGCCACCCACACCGTCCTGGCCCATGTCTTGTTCAACATCGGTCTCGATGCCATCACCGGCAGCCGCAGGGCGATGATCAACTTCACCGAGAATCACCTCCTCCAGCAGACCCCCACCCAACTGCCGCGAAAAGACTGCATCATCGAGATACTGGAGTCGATTCTGCCGTCGCCCGCCGTCCTGTCGATCTGCCGGGAGCTGAAGGAACAGGGATACACGCTGGCACTGGACGATTTCGACTTCAACGATCAATCCGAACAGCTGCTTCCCTATGTCCACATCGTCAAGATCGATTTTCAGGCGGTCGACCGGGAGAAACTGCCGGAAAACCTGGCCCGGATGCGGCGCTACCCGGCGATTTCCTGGCTTGCCGAAAAAATTGAAAACAACGAGGAGTTCCAACTGGCCCAGTCGCTCGGATTTGACTATTTCCAGGGCTATTTCCTCGACAAACCGGAGGTGCTCAAGAACAAAACCATCGACACCTCAAAAATGGTGCTCCTCAATCTGCTCGCCGAGGTCTGCAGTCCTGAGATCGATCTGCACAAGATCGAGCAACTGGTCATGCCAGACGTCTCGCTTTCCTATAAACTCTTCCGCTACATCAATTCAGTCTACTTCTCGCTGGTCCGCGAGGTCACCTCAATCCGGTACGCCCTGACCTATCTGGGGGAAAGCGGCGCCCGCCAATTCATTGCCCTGGCCGCCGCCTCGGAAATCTCGTCCGGCAAGCCCTCGGAACTGATTCGCCTGTCCATGGTCAGGGCGCAACTGTGTCAGCTCCTGGCATCCGCCGGGAAACAGCAGGTCGACGAATCGCAAATCTTTCTTCTCGGTCTCTTCTCCCTGCTGGACGCGATGCTCGACATCCCCATGGCCGAACTCACCCAAAAACTGCCGCTCACCGAGGAACTGAAAAACGCCCTCAACGAACGCAAAGGCCCGCTGGCGCCCTATCTCCAGGCGGTCGTTGCCTATGAAAGAGGTGACTTTCAGGCCTGCGCCGACCTCCTCCAGATCCTCGCCATTACCCCGGAGGTCATGATCAACGCCTATTTCAAGGCCCTGGCCTGGGCGGATCTCTTCGACATCAATTTTTCCTGAAGCTGCACTACGTCCTCGCCATCGCTTGCCCTTCTTCTCTCTGCTTTCCCGAGCACCAGCCAAACCATGGCATCATAAGGTGCCTTTCCGGAAACCCTCGTCCCCGTGGCTGGCAACGGCAGATCGTCACAACGGCCCACCAACACCTTTTCCACCGTCACCGCCGCCACCCGGTAGCCGCTGGTACCCAGGGCTTCGTCGAACAAGGCCGTTACCTCCGGGCTTGCGAGCGCATCCCGGACATACCCGTTGAGATTCCCGGAAACAGGCCGGCCCTTTTTCCTGTCCCAACGGGGATCGCGGCAGGCAAACCAAGCCAGGTAACGTGACAGCCAGGGAAAGTCCACCAAGCGGCCGAGAAACAGCGAACCGTAGCTCTCCCCCGGCCTCTCCTGGTCTGTTTGCGCCAGGGCCGTCTTGAGCACCGCCGCCATGGTACTTTTGTTGAGATCGCACCTGGCCGCCCCGGAAAGCACCCGAAGGCGCAGGGTGCGTGACTGGTCATCCGCCTCGACCCGGAGGGTGCAGTTGCCCTCGGTCACGGCCACAATCAACCGTTCCTGATAGGCCCGGGCAGTCACGGGCCATGCCAGCACAAGCGCCGGGACAAGCAACTGGAGCACAAGAAGGCCACCGGCGGCCGGAATACCGCGCGGGGAGGGCTGGCTGGCGTTCCGAGGCGCACACCCAGCCATCACGGAGCGTCAACGAAACGCTGGGTGCTGTAATCCTTGACGGGCAAGGGGGTCAGCACCTTGTTCTCTCCGGGTAACCTCTCGATATACTTGAAAAAGGCCTCGGCATAATCGAGGCCGACCTCGATGCGGCGCTCGTTGGTGATGTTTTTCAGCGCGGTGAAGGAATCGTTACCGTCGGCGAGAAAGGAGATGGTGGCCACCTTGTAGGTTTTTTTCAGATCCAAGGGCTGGTAGCCGCCGTCCATGGTTCTGATTTCGAGATGGGAGAGGCGCGACCCCTTGGGCTTGGTCAGGTCGAGCCACCAGCGCAGACCGCCGGTGTAGGGATAGCAGCCGGTATTGAGCGCCGGCCCGACCACCCCCTCGACCGCATCCTCCAGGGCCGCCTTGACCTCGGCTCCGGTGGCGTTGAGCTGCACCAGGGTGTTCTTGAACGGCAGCACTGTATACACATCCTGCACCGTGATGGGGCCAGCCGGCAGATCGACCCGGACGCCGCCGCCGTTCTGAATCGAGAGATCGGCGCCGAAAAAGGCCTTACCCTGCTGGAGGAAGGCCTCGGCCACGATCTGCTGGATATCGCCGCCATGGGTGTTGACCCGCGCGTTCTTGTTGCAGACATCGCCCAGCGAGGAGCGCGAGGGATCGCGCTTGCTGCCCGGAACCCGGCGCAGGCAGAGCGTCTCCGGGGCGGTGGCGACCACGGCGGCTCCCAGCGCCTCTTTTTGTTGCCGGTAGGGGGCCAGCAGGGCCGCGGCCTCCGGGTCCGGAGCGGTAATCCGCAGCACCTGGCTGGCTTGGATGTCGGCGCGAACGGCCTCGGTTTCTTGCGCGGTGAGCGGCGTCCTGTCGTCACGGCTGAATTGGTCGCCGAGCAGCACCCAGGGAGTGCCGGCGCAGTCGCTGACCTCGCCCCGGGCATCGAACCGCACCCGTACCTCTCCCAGCACGTACCCGTATTGCCAAGCCTGGACAATGCACACCGGCTTGCCGTCCCGGTCCGTGGTCCGGGTCGGGTACGGCCCCTCGGGCGAAAGGCCGTACTGTTTCAGGACCTCGGGCCCGAGCAGGGAATGGGAATCGCCCCCCACCACCACATCGACGCCGGAGAGTTTCCGCACCAGGGCCTGGTCCGCCTGGTAACCGATATGGGTGGAGAGGATGATCTTGTCGATGCCCTGGCTCCGGAGACGATCGATCTCCGCCTGCGCCGCCGTGGCCTCGTCAAGGAAGGTGGTATCGGGATTGGGCTGGGACGAGTTCTTGGTCTTCCCGGCCACGGTCAGGCCGATCACCCCGATCTTCTGGCCGCCCCGTTCCAGGACCACTGACGGTTGCACCGCCTCGGGGGCCACGGCGGCGTGCAGGGGCGAAGTGGCGCCGAAGCGGACATTGGCGCTCAACAGGGGTGTGGCGCAGGTCCCGCGGTGGAGAAAACCCATCAGTTTTCGAATGCCCGCATCGGTGTTGTCGAATTCATGGTTGCCCAGCGTCATGGTGTCGAAACAGACCGTGTTCATCAATTCGGCGTCGGCCTTGCCCTCGGTGAGGGTGTAGAGGTCGCCTGTGCTGGCGTCGCCGCTGTGGATCTTAAGGACATTGGCGGATTGACGTTCCCGCTCCTTGATGGCCCCGGCGAGCCGGGGAAAGCCGCCGCGCTCGACAATGACCGGTTCCCGCTTGCCGGCGCCGGTGGCCAGGCGCAGGGTGATAGGCTCCGCATCGAGGCGCGAGTGGTGATCGTTGATATGCAGCAAGGTCAGCTCGAACGGTTGCGGGGTGCCGGCTTGGTTCCCGGCAGCCTGCTGGTCCTTGGCGGTGCCGCAGCCGGCGAGGACCAGGCCGAGGACAAAGGCAATGTTTTTTGTGGTCAAACGCATGGTCGTTTCTCCTGGATGATGGTCAGAGACAAGCTATTCATCTCCTTTCAAATATTGTCAGTATACCCGAATCCGGGCACGGCCCGCCTGGTATTTGCCGGGCGGGCGCACCAAAACCTGCTTGAATTTTACCGCCTCATCGGGTAGCCTTGACAAAATTTTTTTAACCTTGCCCTCTACTTACAGGCACCTACGTGACAGAAACCCCGCAGCAGCCCAAGAAATCCGCCATCCGAGAGAATATCGAGGCGATTCTCATCGCCGTTCTCCTGGCGCTCTTTATCCGTACCTTCATCATCCAGGCCTTCAAAATCCCCTCCGGGTCGATGCTGCCGACCTTGCAGATTGGCGATCACCTCCTGGTGAGCAAGTTCATCTACGGGGTGAAGATGCCGTTCACCGGTCAAACCCTGATCCCGGTCAGCGATCCCAAGCCCAACGACATCGTGGTGTTCGAGTTTCCCAAGAACCCGGAGCTGGACTACATCAAACGGGTGATCGCGGTGGCGGGCGACATCGTCGAGATCCGCGACAAGAAAATCTTCATCAACGGCAAACCCTTCGATGACCCGCACGGGGTGTTCAAGGACCCGACCATTCATCCGGCCGGCCTTGATCCGCGCGACAATTCCGGCCCAATGACCGTCCCCGCCGGCAAGATCTTCACCATGGGCGACAACCGGGACAACTCCTTCGACGGCCGCTTCTGGGGCTTTGTCGATCTCAAGGCTATCCGGGGCAAGGCCTGGATCATCTATTGGTCATGGGACGTGCAGGCACCCCTGTTCTCATTGGAGCGGCTTCGTTCCATCCGCTGGAGCCGGCTTGGCGATACCGTTCATTGACCACCGGAGGCAGTATGGCAACAGGCACCACCTTTGCGCACCGCCACATTCTGGGCATGGAACAGCTCTCCCGCGAGGATATCGCCCATATCCTCGCCACCGCCGACTCGTTCAAGGAGATATCGAACCGGTCGATTAAAAAGGTGCCGACCCTGCGCGGCCACACCATCATCAACCTCTTCTTCGAGCCCTCGACCCGCACCCGCCTCTCCTTCGAGGTCGCGGCCAAACGGATGAGCGCCGACACCTTCAACATCAGCCCCTCGACCAGCAGCACCACCAAGGGCGAAACCCTGGCCGACACCGCCCGCAACATCTC
>Ga0074195_1002056_pt1 | contig 24474 bp, 28 predicted proteins | sample EPASupsiteHSE623_FD_64525 | JGI IMG/M metagenome (GOLD analysis project Ga0074195, IMG submission 64525) | Bioremediated contaminated groundwater from EPA Superfund site, New Mexico - Sample HSE6-23 | ecosystem: Environmental > Aquatic > Deep subsurface > Groundwater > Contaminated ... | reverse complement strand
GACACCGAACCAAGTCCAGAACCAGACACCGAACCAAGTCCAGAACCAGACACCGAACCAAGTCCAGAACCAGACACCGAACCAAGTCCAGAACCAGACACCGAACCAAGTCCAGAACCAGACGCCGAACCAAAACGCCTACACCGAGTCCGCCGGCGAGTCGCAGGAAACAACAGAGTTGAAAACAGATACTCCACGGCGCCTGCCTGATGCCCTAAGCCAAGACAAGCATTCGCAGCAGCTTCAAATGCAGTCTGAGACGACGGGCCGGGTTATGGAAAACGCCTTCCAGGAAGCAGGCAAAGCCCCGGAACAGCCAGCTCAAATCCCCAAAATGACGCAGATGATATTTGGTCAAATAGCCCAAAAGGCCAAAGTTATCGTTTCTCCGGGCATGACAGAACTGCAGATTCAATTGAAACCTGAGTTCCTAGGTAAATTGAACCTTAGGATCAGCTCAGAAAACGGTGTGGTGACAGCCAAGTTTAATACCGAAAGCCTCCAGGTAAAGGGTATAATTGAAGCAAATCTTAATACCTTGAAAAGTGCCCTGGCTGAGCAGGGGGTTAAGGTAGACCAACTGGTTGTAAATGTCGGAACAGAAAAGGACCAGTCTGAATTCCAGGAAAGAGAAGCAGCCTTTCGCCATAAAAAATCTCAAAAGGGTTCAAAGGATTCACTAAGTGATGACGAACTTGACAGGCTGTTCCTGACAGACTCAGAATCCAACGCAGTGCGTGCATACTATGGAAGCAAATATGATTTTACGGCATAGGAGGTGAGATTATTGGGAGAAGTTAACGCGGTTGGCAGCGGCATTCAGACGGCGGCATCAGATGCAGTCAAAAAAATCCTGGGGAAGGACGATTTTCTCAAGCTGCTGATTACCCAGTTAAAATACCAGGACCCGATGGAACCGACAGATAACAAGGATTTTATAACCCAGATGGCCCAGTTCAGTTCTCTTGAACAGATGACGAATATGAGCAGCAGTTTTGAGAAACTGGCCGGTTTGCAGGAGTCAACTCTTAGGGAATTCTCAGTTGGTCAGGCCATTAACCTTATCGGCCGGACTGTGAGTGTTGTCTTACCTGAGGCAGAAATCAAGGGGAAAATTAATACCGAGTCGACTAAGCTGTATTGGGAAGCTGACGGCGAATCATCTGTTATTGAGACTCTCCCCAAAGATACCGTAGTGACGGTACTGGGTAAAGAGGGCACGATGTTACAGGTTCAATTGGCTAATGGGACGATCGGTTATATTGACGAAGCCTCATTTACTGTGAACGATGGCGCCAGTCTGGTAGGAGTCGTGACAGGAATGAAAATCGTCGATAATTTACCGAATGTAATTGTAAATGGAAAGATTATTCCACTGAGCTATGTCGAACAGGTAAATCTTACGAGTAACCCGCAGGCAGCAGGTGAGACTGCCGAAAACAGTTAGGCACAGGGAGGTGCAGTGTAATGGTTGATAAAATCTTTTATCCCCAACCTATTATACCGGTGGGGCCATCCAAGGATGGAGGCAAACCACAAAAAGCCGGGCAGCTTGTCCAGACTTCGTTTAAAGACGTCCTGGAAAACCAGATAACTACCGGAAGCCTTAAGTTTTCGGCCCATGCCCAGCAGAGACTGGCTTCCAGAAACATCCAGCTGACTCCGGCCGACGTCGCTAAAATCAAAAATGCGGTCGACCAGGCAGCCTTAAAGGGTGCTAAGGATTCCCTTATTATGATGGACAATATGGCTTTTGTGGTAAGTGTCAAGAACAGGACAGTGGTTACAGCAGTGGATGATGCCAGTATGAAAGAACACGTATTCACTAACATTGACAGTGCAGTGATTATTTAGGGGCTGGACCTCTAAGGGAAGCCCCAGGCCGGAGAATGACTGATTCGGCCCGAATTCAGGATTCTAAAAAAAAATATGGAGGTCGATATTTATGATGCGTTCCATGTTCAGCGGGGTTTCGGGTTTGCGCAACCATCAGATCCGCATGGATACTATCGGTAACAACATCGCCAACGTAAATACCGTTGGTTACAAAAAAAGCAGGGTTCTCTTTCAAGACATGTTAAGCCAGAATATCCGTGGCGCTTCGTCGCCGCAGGGTGGTCGGGGAGGAACAAACCCGCAGCAGGTCGGGCTTGGCATGACAGTAAACAGTATTGATACCCTTCATACCCAGGGCAGTTCTGAAACAACCGGTAAGGTAACAGACATGATGGTTGACGGGGACGGGTTTTTTATCGTAGGTGACGGGACCAATAATTTTTACACCAGGGCAGGCAACTTTGACTTTGACGCTATAGGGAACATGGTTAATGCCAACGGATTAAAGGTCCAGGGCTGGACAGCCACCGCTGCCGGGGTGATAGATACTACCTCGCTTGTCTCCGGTATCCAAATCCCTAAAGGGCAGGCCATTCAGCCGCAACCCTCAAGCACCATGACGTTTGTAGGCAATCTTGACGCCAGCGCCGCTGTTGGGACCGTTTATCCAACAAGTGTAACGGTTTATGACTCCCTTGGACAGAGTTGGACAATGAATGCTACCTTTACTAAAGGTGCAGCCAATTCATGGAGTGTCAGTTTAACAAATGCACCGGTTGGTTGGACCACTGCACCTGCTATTGCCGGCGGCCCGGTTACCTTTAGTGGGGCCGGAGCCTATACCGGGGGTTCGCCGCTTACAATTACAGGTACTCCTGCCGGTGCCAATGCCTTAACCGTCACGATTGATGTAACTGGATTGACCCAGTTTGCTTCAGGTTCAAATGCAGCCCTAAACTCCCAGAACGGGTATTCCTCAGGTGTCCTCAACGGTTACGCCATTGACAAGGCAGGGATTATAACAGGGAGATATTCCAATGGTTTAACCAAACAACTAGCCCAGGTATCTTTAGCTAACTTTAATAACCCGGGTGGACTCGTTAAGGCCGGTGAAAACCTGTATAGCTCTTCAAATAACTCGGGTTCAGCTCAGGTAGGGACTGCCGGGGCTGGCGGCCGCGGGGACATCTCTCCAGGAAAGCTGGAGATGTCCAATGTGGACCTATCCCAGGAATTTACGGACATGATTATTACCCAGAGAGGCTTCCAAGCCAATTCGCGGATTATCACGACATCTGACGAGATGCTGCAGGAACTTGTTAACCTAAAACGTTAATTCACCTGACATAAGTAAATAGGGAGACGGGATGGGGGGGACCCCATCCCCATTCCCTTGAAAGAAGGTATTAGGATGGTCAAACTTACCCGGATGAATGGTTTGGATTTTACGGTAAACGCAGAGCTGATTGAGTTTGTTGAAGCCACCCCGGACACAGTTCTTACTCTAACTACAGGTAAAAAGTTCGTCCTGAGAGACACCGTAGATGAAGTGGTAGAAAGGGTTATTGCTTACAGAAAAGCCATTGGCACCAAAATTATATACCAAAACGTTCCGGATCCAGTAAAGACTCCGGAAAGTTCCGAATAGGGGGTAATTATTTATGGCGGACGAGAATACCGAAGTCCAGGAAGGCGAAGCGCCGAAATCATCAAGCGGCGGTACAATAAAGCTGATAATTGCCGGAGTGGCAATAATTATCTTAGCTGCAGGGATAGCTTTTGGGGTAGCCATGTTGGTTTTAAAATCGGTCCCCGTTGGAGGGACTGCGCCCAAGGGTGAAACAGGCGGTAAAGCAAAAAGTGAAAGCCTTGGCACCACATTTGATGCCGGCGAATTTATAACTAACCTTGCTGCTGAAGGTGGAAACAGATTCGTCAAGGTAAATATCGTATTTTCTTTCCAAGACACCAAAGTACAGACAGAAATCGAGGACAAGCTCCCCGGAATTAAGAATGCGATCATCAGTATACTGCGTCAGCAGACCCCGGAATCGTTGGCTGAACCCAAAGGGATGGATAAGCTGGCCGATTCACTGAAGAAAAGTGTTAATGCCCTGCTTGTCAAGGGTAATATAACCAACGTATATTTTACGACCTTCCAGGTCCAGTAGACCTGGTATTGGAGGTGAGAAAGAGTGAGTGAAATCCTTTCCCAGGACGAAATAGACGCCCTGCTATCGGCTTTGTCGACAGGAGAGGTAAAAATGGAACAGGCCAAAAGGACTGATGAGCCTTATAAGAAGATAAGGGTCTATGACTTTAAGAGGCCAAATAAGTTTTCCAAGGAACAGATTCATACGATCCAGGCCCTCCATGAAAACTTTGCCCGGCTTCTGGCCACCTACTTTTCCGCTACCCTAAGGACGGTTGTGCAAATATCAGTCCATTCGGTAGAACAGCTTACATACGAAGAATTCATCCATTCAATACCTAACCCTACTATTATAAATATTTATCAGATGGACCCCCTTGAGGGGAACGCGATTTTAGAGATCAACCCGTCAATTACGTTTACGATAATCGACAGGTTGTTTGGCGGTCAAGGCCGTGCGCCGGAAAAAATCAGAGATTTGACCGATATCGAACGGGTGGTGGTGGAGAGGGTTGTTGTCCGCATCCTCAATATTCTCAAAGAGGCATGGGAAAATATTATTGTGTTTAAACCAAAACTAGACATTATTGAAACGAACCCGCTTTTTACACAGATAGTATCTCCTACTGAGATGGTCGTGCTGATTTCATTCAGGACACAGTTCGGGGATAACGAAGGACTAATCAACCTCTGTATTCCCTTTATTGTACTTGAACCAATCATCAGTAAACTGTCAGCCCATTTCTGGTTTGCCGGTACGGCCAAAGAGGCAACCCAGGAAAGCATTCAGCGGATTAAAAACCGGATAGAAAAAGCCACTGTGAAAGTATCTGCAGTGCTGGGCAAGGCGACGATCAAAGTGAAAGATCTGCTGGAATTGCAGCCAGGTGATGTAATCTCGCTGGAAAGCAAGGCCAGAGACCCGGTAGAGATTATGGTAGGCACGAAGGAAAAATTTCTTGGCAGGCCTGGAGCAGTAGGAAGCAAAGTTGCGGTTCAAATTGTTTCTCTGGTGAAGGAAGGAGATGACGAAGAGGATGAGTGAAGGTGTTCTGTCTCAGGAAGAAATAGATGCGTTATTGAATTCTGATTCTGCGCCCCAGCCCCCGGAGCAGCCCGCTGCTGCAGCGGCGGCGCCGCCGGTTCAGGCTGCTGCCGGTGGGAGTGATGATGAACTTAGTGAGGTGGAGAAAGACGCAGTTGGCGAAGTTGCTAATATTGTTATGGGTTCTGCCACCACAGCCTTATCCACCCTCCTTGGCAGAAAGGTAGAAATCACGACACCGGTTGTCCAGCTAACGGACCCGGAGAAATTCAAGCAGGAGTACCCGCTTCCGTATCTCCTCGTAAATGTGGAGTATGTAACGGGTCTTAAGGGGTCCAATGTCCTGATTATCAAGGATGGGGATGCCAAGGTAATGGTTGACCTGATGATGGGCGGGGACGGTCAAGCCCCTCCTACTGAGCTGGCAGACATCCATCTTAGTGCGATCAGTGAAGCAATGAACCAGATGATGGGTTCAGCTTCCACCGCCATGTCAACAATTATTAAGGATCGCGTGGAGATATCTTCACCTACGGTGGAAACGATTAACTTTGCCACTGATGAACTGAAGGGTACTCTCGGAGCCAAAGGACAGATACTTGTAAAGGTGTCCTTCCGGATGACGATTGAAGGTCTTGTTGACAGCGAGATTATGCAGCTGCTGCCAATTGAGTTTGCCAAGAGTATGGTGAAAAACTTGATGGAAGAGATGACTTCTTCGGAACCGGTGAAAGAGGAAGTTCCGATGGCTGCAGCGTCTGAGCCTGTGGCTTTCCACGAGCCGGGGACACATATGTTTGACAGCGGTCAGGCGCCGGGGGTTAGCCCAATGAGCAGCGCTATGCCTGTTGGCCCTGGGGTGCCTGTTCAACCTGTGCAATTTGCTCCCCTGCAGACGAGTAGTCAATCAAAAGAGATTGCGAATATTGACCTCATTATGGATGTCCCCCTGCAAATCACTGTGGAACTCGGCAAAACCAGGAAAAGCATCCGGGACATTTTAGCCCTGGGGCCGGGATCGGTCGTGGAACTGGATAAGCTGGCGGGTGAGCCGGTTGACTTACTTGTAAATGGCAAATTGTTGGCTAAAGGAGAAGTTGTTGTTATTGACGAAAATTTTGGGATCAGGGTTACAGACATAGTTTCTCCAATTGAAAGAGTAGCGAACCTACAATAATCACTTAAGGAGGGCCGATATGGGAGCGCGTATCCTCATTGTAGATGATGCAGCCTTTATGCGCATGATGATCAAAGACATTTTAACAAAAAACGGCTATCAGATAGTCGGGGAGGCCGAAAACGGCAAGGTGGCGCTGGAAAAATATCAGGAGCTTACTCCAGACCTGACAACTATGGACATAACTATGCCTGAAATGGATGGTATCAATGCCGTTAAAGAAATCAAAAAGGTTGACCCCAGGGCGAATATCATTATGTGCAGCGCCATGGGTCAGCAGGCTATGGTCATCGATGCTATTCAGGCCGGGGCAAAGGACTTCATAGTTAAACCTTTTCAGCCCGACCGGGTAATGGAGGCTGTCCGGAAAGCTTTGTCATAACCCTCGGGACGAAAGGGGTCAAGTTAATGATAAACAGACTAACCAGGCTTATTTCGGCTTTGGCTGCCGGGGTATGCTGGTATCTCATTTTTCCGGCCCGGACAGTTTTTGCAGCATCCAAGGAATTAAACCTGGATACCTCAGAGCCTATTGTTGCTCCGATGCCCAGCATGTTTACCCTGGTGTTAAAACTGGTTGTCAGTTTAGTAATCATTGTAGGTCTTACTTTTCTGGTAATGCGGCTTCTGCGCAAAAACATGAAGGTTCTTTCCAGGGGAGTAAATATCAATGTCTTAGACCAGTATGCCTTCAGTCTGAACAAAGCGGTTTACATCACCCAAATTGCTGACAAGGTATATGTTTTAGGGGTCACTGACCATAACATCAATTTGATTACCGAAATTACTGACAGGACATTAATCAGTGAACTGATAACCAGGGCCAAAGAACGAGAGATGGAACCGATTATCCCACCCAGTATCCTAGAACGAATTTTACCTGGATTGTTTCGTCAACCCTCTTCCGGGCAGAAACCATTTAACACCCATGTTCAGCAGCAGATTAAAAAACTTCAGTCGATGGCGGATAACCTGGGAGTCAATTCTCGAGAGGATGACAGGAATGAGTAAAAAAACGAAAATATTCCTGTTTGTGGCAATCGTCGGAGTATTATCCGCAGCTGTTCTAGTCCTGTTGGTAAAGCCCGTGTCAGCGGCTCCAACCGTTCCCGTACCAAGCATTAATATAGGTGTGGGGAATGCCGACAACCCTAAAGAAATGGCTGCCAGCCTGCAGATACTTTTCCTGTTAACAGTTCTTTCCCTGGCTCCTTCAATATTAGTGATGATGACCTCTTTTACGAGGATAGTCGTAGTCCTTTCGTTTATGCGCAGTGCCATGGCCACTCAGCAGACTCCGCCAAACCAGGTTATTATAGGAATGGCCCTTTTCCTTACGTTTTTCGTGATGGCTCCGACCTGGAACGATATTAACAAAAATGCCCTGCAGCCATATATGCAGGCCAAAATTACGCAGGAACAGGCCTATACCAATGCGGTAAGCCCTTTGCGGGATTTTATGTTTAAACAGACGAGGCCAAAAGATCTGGCCCTGTTTGTTAAGCTGGCCAATCTGAAACGCCCCCAGACGTATGATGATATACCTACATACGTGCTCGTCCCGGCATTCTCGATCAGTGAGTTAAAAACCGCTTTTGAAATTGGATTTGTTCTTTTTCTTCCTTTTATTGTTATTGACATGATCGTGGCAAGTTCACTTATGTCAATGGGGATGCTGATGCTCCCGCCGATGATGATTTCTCTTCCTTTTAAGATATTGCTTTTCGTGATGGTTGACGGATGGCATTTACTCGTCCGTACTGTGATTATGAGCTACCAGTGAAAGGAGTCTTGATATGAATTCTGAAACGGTAATTTATCTTGGGCGCGAAAGCTTGTTTACCGTTCTGCTGGTGGCTTCACCGATACTTGGGGCCAGCTTGGTGATAGGAATCCTGGTGAGTTTTTTTCAGGCTACAACCCACCTTCAGGAACAGACACTTACTTTTGTACCTAAAATCGTCGGTGTTTTTGCAGTGATGGTTATATTTGGTTCATGGATGATAAATGTTATGTTAGCTTATATGTCTAACCTTTTTATTAACATGAACAGTTTTATTATGATTAAATAACTTTGAAAGCAGGGCATATTTGTGGACATTTTCGCTCAAATTGCCTCAAAAATAGATGTCTTTTTGTTAATCGTAGCCAGAGTAGGGGGTATCTTTTTAATCGGTCCGGTTTTCAGCAATAGGGTGATTCCACGCCAGGTCAAAGCGCTTCTGACAATTATGCTGTCTTTGGTATTATTTATCAGCCTGCAGCTTAAACCCCCGCCGATTCCCAGCCAGCTGGGACCTTTTACGATATTTCTGATCAGTGAAGTAATAATCGGCTTAGTCATAGGGTTTGTGGCCCAGATGACTTTTGCCGCAGTCCAGTTTGCCGGCCAGGCTATTGATATGCAGCTGGGTTTTGCGATTGTTAACGTTATCGATCCGGTTTACGGCACCCAGGCCCCCTTAATAGGTTCCTTCCAGAATCTGCTGGCTCTCCTGCTCTTTCTGGGAACTAACAGTCATCACTACATGATTATGGCTCTCTATCAGAGCTATCAGAGAATTCCCTTATTCGGCCTGGCAGCAGGAACAGAGGTAACCACAGTGATGGTAGACTTATTTGGCAGTATGTTGGTTACCGGTCTGAAGCTGGCTATCCCTGTGGTAGGCGCCGCTTTTATCTCAGAGGTTGCCCTTGGTTTGATAGCCAGAATGATGCCTCAGATGCAGGTCTTTTTTGTAGGTATCCCGGCCAAGGTTTTTGTAGGACTGGTTTTGTTGATGATGATTCTTCCCATTTATATAACGACAATGCAGTTACTATTTGACGGCAATTTTCAGGACACCTTGAGGATACTTAAGATGATGGGTTAAAGAGGGACAAAATGGGAGATCTTCGGCTTAACAACCTAAAAATTAACCTTCAATTGTTTGCTGAAAAGACCGAAAAACCTACGTCCAGACGGAGAGAAAAGGCAGCTAAGGAGGGCCAGGTAGTATTGAGCCCGGAGGTAAACTCCGTTATTGTGTTAGTCGTCGCGTTTTTGGCGATCAAAACCCTAACCCCTAACATGATTCAGGAGTGGTCCTCACTTACCGAAAAACTTTACGGGATGGTAGGCAAAGAGAACTTTATTATCGATTACCAGACCCTCCAAACCATATTTGTTCATATTTTAGTTTCCTCCTCTAGGTTTCTTGCGCCCGTTGTAGGAGGGGTCCTGGTTGCCGGGTTGGCGGCATCTGTTGTGCAGACTGGATTACATTTTAATATGTCAAAGGTAAACTTTGACTTGAATAACATTAACCCCGTAGAAGGGCTGAAAAGGCTTTATTCTCTACAGGCTATCGCTGATTTAATGAAATCGATTCTAAAGGTATTCATTGTTGGGTATGTTGCCTATGGGGAGTATATGAAGGAGTTCATGAATTTTTCGCGTCTGACCGACATGAACTTGAGGGCCTCCTCAGCTTATATCGGACAGGTTACCCTAAATGTAGTTTTTAAAATTATTATGTGGCTTGTTGTCCTCGCTATCGCTGATTATGTTTTTCTAAAATGGCGGCATGAGAAAAAGTTATTGATGTCAAAAGATGATATAAAAGATGAATACAAACAGACTGAAGGGAATCCCCAACTTAAGGGTAAAATTAAGCAAAAGCAGAGACAAATGTCGATGAACCGGATGATGCAGGTTTTACCGAAAGCGGATGTTGTAATTACTAACCCAACCCACTTTGCTGTCGCCCTGCAGTATGACTCAGGCGCCATGAGCGCTCCGGTCGTAATAGCGAAAGGCCAGGACCGGATTGCTTTGAAGATTAGAGAAGTTGCCAGAGAACACAACATTGTAATTGTGGAAAACCCGCCCCTGGCCCAATCCCTGTTTCACGGCGCTGAAATTGGAGATGCGATACCTGGGGAACTCTTCCAGGCAGTCGCCGAGGTCCTGGCGTTTGTCTATAAGCTTAAAGGTAAAATATGACAGGAGGTACAGCATGGCGTCTGAACAGGTTGCCACTATAAGATGGTATAAAAACAGTGATATAATCGTGGCTGCCGCAGTCATCGGGATGATTGTAATGATGGTTATTCCGGTTCCGACATTTATTCTGGACTTTCTCCTGACTGTAAATATAACATTTTCTTTGATCATCCTCCTTGTCGGTATGTACAATAATGACCCTCTCCAGTTTTCCTCATTTCCTTCACTCCTGCTGATTATGACCCTTTTTAGGTTATCACTAAATGTAAGTTCCACCAGGTTAATTTTGCTTAACGGATATGCTGGGGAAATAATCACGACATTTGGCCAGTTCGTTCTCGGAGGCAGTCCGGTGGTGGGATTTGTAATCTTTTTAATCCTTGTGGTTATTCAGTTTATCGTCATTACGAAGGGCGCCGAAAGGGTTGCCGAAGTTGTGGCGAGGTTCACTCTGGATGCCATGCCGGGTAAGCAGATGAGTATAGATGCTGATTTAAACGCGGGTCTCATCACAGACAAGGAAGCAATTGAAAGACGTGAGAGAATTCAAAAGGAAGCAGATTTTTATGGGGCTATGGATGGCGCCTCCAAATTCATCAAAGGAGATGCCATTGCAGCTATTGTTATAGTAATTATTAACATCATAGGTGGCTTTACTATCGGGGTTCTGCAGAAAAAACTATCCATGTTGGAAGCGTTAAATACATATACAATTCTAACCGTGGGGGAAGGTTTAGTAGCTCAGATTCCGGCTTTGTTAATATCGACCGGCGCCGGTATTACTATAACCAGAGCCGCGTCTTCAGACGGAAACCTGGGCCAGCAGATGTCTTCCCAGTTACTGAACAGGCCCAGAGTCCTGGCTATTGCTGCAGCGGCCCTTGCCCTACTGGCTGTTTTAGGGATGCCCCGAGTCCCGTTTTTTACGCTGGCGGCAGTAGTTGGAATAACCGCTTATGGGATGAAAAGAACACAAGACGAGCAGAAAATCCAAACCCTCGAAAGGGAACAGGATCAGGAAGTTGAGGAAATCAGAAAACCGGAAAATGTTATATCACTTCTGCAGGTGGATGTGCTCGAACTTGAGATGGGATATTCGCTGATTCCACTGGTTGATGTCAACCAGGGAGGGGACCTTCTGGACAGGGTGGTCATGATTCGCCGCCAATGTGCTTTAGAGCTCGGTATCATCCTGCCCCCTATCAGGATGAGAGATAATATGCAGTTGAAACCCAACAGTTATGTAATAAAAATTAAAGGTGTGGAAGTGGCCGGTGGAGAACTTATGGTTGACCATTATCTGGCAATGAGTTCAGGTCTAACGGAAGACGGGCTGACCGGGATTGATACTATTGAACCGGCTTTTGGCCTCCCTGCTAAATGGATAACGAACAACCTGCGGGAACAAGCGGAACTGTCAGGGTACACGGTGGTTGACCCTTCTTCGGTGGTTGCCACCCATCTCACAGAAGTTATCAAAAGCCATGCCCACGAAGTACTGGGCCGACAGGATGTGCAAAACCTGCTGGACCTTACCAAAAAGACTCACCCGGCGGTCCTCGACGAGCTTGTCCCGAGTTTGCTTACAGTGGGTGAGGTACAGAAGGTTATGGCCGGACTTTTGCGGGAGCGCGTACCGGTCAGGGACCTCGTCAGTATTTTGGAAGCTTTGGCCGACAATGCTAGGGCCACCAAGGATATTGACATGCTCACTGAGTATGTAAGACAGGCCTTAGCCAGAAACATAATCAGGCAGTATGTGGATTCTAATGATGCCCTTCATGTAATCACCCTTGACCCCGTAGTTGAGCAGCTTATCAGGGATTCTATCCAATATACGGACCACGGTTCTTATATTGCAGTTGACCCTGAAAAAGCCCAGATGATCGCCCAAAGGCTTTCCGCGATGATAGAACAGGTATCCGAACAGGGACACCAGCCGATAGTTTTATGTGCCCCGGTAGTCAGGATTTACTTTAAGAAACTTACCGAAAAACTTTTCCCCGGTCTGGCAGTGCTCTCTTACAATGAGCTTGAAGGAAGAATAAACGTCCAATCTCTAGGGGTGGTGAATATTTAGTGCGGGTAAAGAGGTATGTTGCTGAAACTCTGCAGGATGCAATGGTGAAAGTCAAAATGGATATGGGTAAGGATGCTATTATTTTACATACAAGGAAGTTTAAAGAGGGCGGGTTTTTCGGATTTTTTGGCAAGCGGATGTTCGAAGTTACTGCGGCGGTTGAGGATGGCGTAATTGCCCCGGTGGCTGCGACTGCAGCAGCAGGCGGTGAATCCGCGGTAACCCCACAATCACTGGCCGGCGGGTCAGAGTTCGACGAGCCGGAAGATGATGCTAACCTATTTGATGAGATTCAGGAAATGAAAACAATGCTCAACGAAATGATGACCCAGATGGATGCGGCGCAGGACATCAAGGTTCTGCCTAAACCACTCCAGAAATACCATCAGGTTTTGGTTGACAATGATGTTGATGAAAAACTGACGAAGAAGATATTAAGGGATATCATGCAGCAGCTGCCGAAAGAAAAAACCGCCAGTAATGAAACAGTAAAGAAATCACTGGAGCAGCAGATCCTTAAACTTTTAAAGAGGCCGCGTCCAATTTTATTCAAAAGACCGGGCTTAAACCAGCAGTCAATCGCTTTGGTAGGCCCCACAGGTGTGGGCAAAACAACTACTATTGCCAAACTGGCAGCTACCTTTTCGATTGTTGATAAAAAGAAAGTGGCTCTAATTACAACTGATACATACAGAGTTGCGGCGGTAGAACAATTAAAGACTTACGGTGAAATTATAGGTATCCCGGTGGAAGTTGTTTACACTCCGCAAGAACTGCAGGAGGCAATTTCCCAGCATACTGATAAAGACCTTATCCTAATCGATACAGCCGGCCGCAGTCATAAAAGTACTGAACAAATGATTGAGCTAAAAAGTTTTCTGGATGTAGCTGAACCGTCCGGTATATTTTTGGTTCTCAGCGCCACTACCCGTTTTAAAGATATGATGGATATTGTAAATAGTTACTCAGATATACAGATTACCCGCCTCGTTTTCACAAAATTAGACGAAACATCTACTTTTGGTGCAATCCTGACTTTAATCTCCAAGACTCAAAAATTCCTTTCTTATGTTACAGTTGGGCAAAACGTTCCTGATGATATTGAAATAGCAGATCCGGAAAAAATCGCGAAAATGATTACGAGGGAGAGATAGCCGTGCGTGATCAAGCGGAAAAACTTCGCGTATTGGCAAGAACCCTTAAGCACCAAGTGGAATGTGAAATTAAGGGTACTCAAAAGAAAACAAGAATTATAGCAGTAACCAGCGGTAAAGGCGGCGTAGGCAAAACTAACTTTACGATTAATTTCGCGCTGGCCCTGACGTCTTTTGGTCAAAGAGTTATTATTCTTGACGCTGATTTAGGTTTGGCAAATATTGATGTTATTCTGGGTATAAACCCTACATATAATCTTTATCATGTACTTAAAGGAGAGAAGAATATCCAGGATATCATTATCACCGGACCACAGGGGCTGCAGATTATTGCCGGCGGCTCGGGTATCCAGGAGATGGCAAACCTCAGGCGCTGGCAGGTTGAGCAGTTTATCGGCAAACTGGAAGGCCTTGAGGGAATGGCTGACATTCTGATTATAGACACTGCCGCCGGGCTCTCCAGGAATGTAATGAGTTTTGTTTTGGCTGCCGACGAAGTCATTGTCATCACTACTCCGGAACCCACGGCTATTACTGACGCATACGGACTCGTGAAGGCTATGACGTCAAAAAAGAAACACGGTGTTGTCCATCTGGTCGTCAATAGGGTGGAAGATGCCGAGGAGGCCGATCTTACAGCGAGTAAGCTATCAATAGTAGCGGAAAAATTTTTAAAATTGAACATAGGTCATCTTGGTTTTATTCTTGATGACCCGGCAGTCTCGAAATCAGTTAAGAGCCAGGAACCGTTTCTGTTAAAGTTTCCGAAATCACCGGCCACCGAATGCATTCAACGCCTGGCGGCCCAATTGATGGAGCAGGGTTATAATTCTGAACCCAGCGGGGTTAAGGCGTTTTTCGGTAAGATAGCGAAACTGTTCGGGTAGATAAAATACGGTTGAGAAAGGAGGGAGGTTATGGGCTTGTTTGACCCCCTAAAAGTTAATCAGCCCATTGAAATAGAAATCTCGGGCGATGAATTGACCCATTATCGAAGCAGGGTAGAGATTATATCACCAGACAAACTTGTGGTTATGGCTCCGATGAGAGCAGGAAATTTCATTCCTCTAAGACCTAAGACGGTGATAAAAATAATTTACACTGATAATGTGGCAATTTATACTTTTACATCCGAAGTGATTTCTCAAAATTACGCTGACGCCGGTACAGTCATTGTTGGTAAACCAATTGATGTTAGAAGGATTCAAAGGCGCAATTTTGTTAGGTTAGATAAGAGATTGGCGGTAACTCTATGCAGAGTTGATGATAAACTGAGCTTTATCGGTGAACCGTTTTCCGCCACGACTGTCGATTTAAGCGGCGGGGGGATAATGTTTGGATGCAATAATCTGTTAAAAAACGGGGAGATTCTGGAGGCGACGATTTACCTTGATGAACATACTTCAGTCAGGGCAATCGGCCGTATCGTCAGATTTATTCAAAACCATCCAAAAGCCAAAGACAAGTATTCAGTAGGATTTGAGTTTGCGATTATAGAAGAGATGGAAAGGGATAAGATTATCCGTTTTATCTTCAACCAACAGAGGGAGTTAAGAAAGAAATGTCTTTTATAAGGGGTGGTAGGCGGTGCAAGGTCGGTACCGGGTCGTAGTTGTAGATGATTCCTCATTTATGAGAAAGTTCATCTGTGATATCTTATCAACAGATAAAAGCTTACAGGTGGTCGGAACCGCAGTTAACGGTATGGATGCTGTAGAGAAGGTCAAAGCATTAAAACCGAATGTTGTTACAATGGATATAGAAATGCCTGAAATGAATGGACTAACCGCCTTGAAAATTATTATGCAGGAATGTGCTACCCCTGTCGTTATGCTGAGTAATAGGACGAAAGTGGGCGCCGATGCTACTGTTGAGGCATTGGAATTGGGGGCGGTTGATTTTATAGCCAAGCCCTCCGGGAATATCTCTCTCGACCTGGAAAAAATTCAGGACGAACTTATTCTAAAGGTAAAAGTTGCTGCCAAGGCCTATCACAGGATAGTAAATCTAACACCGATGAGCACAAGGCATCAGAAGGATACTGTTTCCCCACCGGCCGAAGTCTCGTCAGTATTAACCCTCCGGAAAATTGTAGCTATTGGAACATCAACAGGAGGGCCCAGGGCTTTACAAACCGTTTTATCCGGGATTCCGGGAAATGTGCCGGCCGGCTTTGTGATGGTCCAGCATATGCCTGCGGGTTTCACGAAGTCATTAGCTGAAAGGTTGAATAATATTTCTGAGCTTAATGTTTCAGAAGCCAAAGACGGAGACGAAGTTATGGTGGGAAAAGCCCTGTTAGCTCCGGGAGACAAGCACATGAAAATAAAACGGGTAGGAAACCGGTTTTATATAAAGCTGACGGATGAGCCCCCGATTGGGGGATTGCGGCCGACAGTAGATAAGATGATGGAATCACTCGTTGAATGTGAAGTCCCTATAGTGGGTGTTTTGTTAACCGGAATGGGCCAGGATGGTTCCGTGGGGATGCAGAAGATTAAAGCTGTACATGGATTTACAATTGTCGAAGATGAATCAACCTGTGTAGTCTATGGGATGCCAAGGGCAGCAATTGAAAGCAAATGTGTAGATCGGGTGGCGCCATTACACCAGGTTTCACAAGAAATTGTAGATAATTTATAAAACGGGAAAATGCCTGTGGAGGTGAAGGCTTATGGATATGAGTCAATATCTTGACATATTTTTGGAAGAAGCCCGGGAACACCTGCAGAAACTCAATGAGGGACTTCTGGAGTTAGAAGGGGCCCCGAATAACAGAGCGGTCCTGGACGAGATTTTCAGATCAGCCCATACATTAAAAGGAATGTCAGCGACGATGGGGTTTAACCAAGTGGCTGAACTCACCCACGAAATGGAGAATGTTTTACATAGGCTTAGAAACGGTGAAATCGGTGTTTCATCTGGGATACTTGACCTTCTTTTTAAATGTGTGGACTTACTTGACAACATGGTTGGTGATATAGCTGGTGGGGGCACTGGCAATTTACCGGTTGAAGACCTCTTGACAGAACTCAGATCGCGCAATGTTGTAGAATGTTCCGAGTCACCCCGGAACATTGAACCCGAGTCCGGGGATGTGTCAATAGGGGAGACTCCGGTCAGCCAAACTATGTCCCATAATATAGTGACCTCTGTTGAGTTTAACGAATATGAAAAGAATTTAATCAAGCAAGCAATCGATCAGGGTTTTCAATGTTATCACCTGGTTGTGAACATAGATCAAAGATGTGTAATGAAATCTGCCAGGGCCTTTATGGTTTTCAAAAACATGGAAGAAATCGGAGAGATTATTAAGAGCATCCCATCGGTTCAAAATATTGAGGAAGAAAAATATGAAACCAGTTTTGACCTCATAATTATATCCAGAGAACCACAAGAAGTAATTAGGAAAGGTTTGGTCTCCATCACGGAAGTTGGAGAACCTGAGATTAACCTGATAACCGGGGTCTTCTGTACGCTTCCAGCCTTAGAAGAGACTAAAGTTGAAGAACCAAAACCTGTACCTGCACCTTCACCTGCAGCTGTGTCAGTAGAAAAACCGGTTCCGGATGAGAAAACAGAAGACCATAAGGATGGTCAATCCCACCCGCACTTAAAACCCAAAGCAAGTCAGACACTGCGTGTAGATACAACCAGGCTCGACAGCCTGATGAATCTGGTTGGGGAGTTGGTAATTAATAAAGGACGCTTCGAGCAGATTGGCCGGACCAACCAGTCACCCGACTTGGCTGAGACTCTCGAACAGATGGACAGAATTACTACCGACCTGCAGAATGTAGTAATGAAAGTCCGGATGGTGCCTATAGATAATGTTTTCAGCCGATTCCCCAGAATGGTCAGGGATTTAGCCAAAGACTTAGGAAAAGAAATAGACCTCATAATTGAAGGTAAGGAGACTGAACTCGACCGTACTGTAATTGACGAAATTGGTGACCCCCTTGTACATCTTCTGAGGAATTCAATTGACCACGGAATTGAAGATCCTTCGGTACGGGCAGCAGCCGGCAAAAAAGAACATGGGCAGGTTGTCCTTTCCGCCCGCCATGAGGGAAACAATGTGGTTATAGAGGTAAAGGATGACGGTAAAGGGCTTAACCCTGAAGCAATCAAGAACAGAGCCGTAGAAAAGGGTTTAGTTCTTCCCGAAGAGGCGGCCGAACTTGACGAATCATCACTCGTCCGTTTAATCCTGCAGCCCGGTTTTAGCACCGTCGAAAAAGTAACCGATATTTCGGGCCGTGGTGTCGGCCTCGATGTCGTTAAGAATAAGATTGAGGCCCTCAGTGGAAGTATTTCGATTGAAAGCAACCAGGGAGCGGGAACGAGTTTTAAGATTCAACTGCCCCTGACCCTAGCCATAATTCAAGCCCTGCTTATCCTTCTCGGAAAAGAGATATATGCTATACCTTTAAGTTTTATCGCCGAAACGACCAGTGTGATGCCGGAACAAATAAATAAAATTCAGGATCAGGAAGTAATGCTTCTGCGCGGGGACGTCCTGCCCCTGATGAGATTGCACGAAGTCTTTAAGGTACCCTTGAAAGAAGTCCCCAAGGAAGAAGAAATAAACATTGTAGTTGTCCGTAAAGGAGAAAAGAAGGTAGGTTTAATTGTTGACACCTTAATAGGCCAACAGGAGATTGTTATCAAGCCTCTTGAAAAATTACTTGGGAACATCCCTGTAATTGCAGGAGCCACAATTCTCGGTAATGGGCAAGTATCTTTAATAATTGATGTGGCTGGTCTATTTTAAAGGGGGAAAAAATAGTGGAAAATGATGTCCAATTAGTAGCGTGTAAAATAGAAAGCGAAGAATATGCCATAGATATAAGAAGTGTCCAGGAGATAATCAGGCTTTTAGACATTACCAGGGTACCTTACGCCTCTCCCTTTATGTCCGGGGTAATCAACCTGAGGGGCATGGTAATTCCCGTCATGAACTTAAGGAAAAGGTTTAAGCTGCCGGACAGAGCGCCAGACGAAGCCACGAGGATAGTTATTATAAACTGGGCAGGAGTACTGGTCGGGCTGTTGGTGGACAGCGTTTCTGAGGTAATAAGGCTGCCAAGACAGGCCATTGAACATTCGCCTAACTGTTCATTTAATATCAACACCGATTTTCTTACGGGAATCGGAAAACTGGGCCGCCGGCTGTTGATAATGCTAGACCTCGACAGTATCTTTGAAGTCACCTTAAATGTATGAGGTTGGGAAGAAAGGGGATGCCGCGATGCCTCTATACGAAAACATATCCGAATTTCAGCTTGACGCATTCCGTGAAATAGGTACAATTGGGGCCGGAAACGGAGCGACGGCTTTATCCCAACTTATGAACCGGAAGGTAAGCATGAGTGTACCGTCGATTAAAATTTTGCCATTTGCCCAGGTGCCTGACGTGGTCGGGGGAGCTGAAAAGCTTGTAGCTGGCGTGTTTACAACGGTTGAAGGTCCGGCCCCCTGCAATATCCTGTTTTTGTTCCCGATAGTAAGCGCCAAAGTTTTGGTAGGTCACCTCATGGACTGTAAGTATCTGGAGAACGAAGGGATTGATGATGTTGGTAAGTCGGCTTTGGCTGAAGTTGTTAATATTGTAAACGGAGCTTACCTTAACTCCCTGGGCAGTTTTACAAGCCTTCATTTTATTCCTTCCGTCCCTGCTTTAGCCATTGATATGGCCGGGGCTCTTCTTGACACGGTTCTGGCGCAGATTGGTATGGCAGGAGACCATGCCCTGCTTATGGAAACGGTGTTTAGTGAAATCGAAGAGAATGTGACCGGACATTTCTTCCTTCTGCCTGAAGCAGGTTCTCTGGAAAAAATCATGGAGGCGATAGGGGTGAAAGGGTAGTGGCAAAAATCGTCAAAATTGGCATGGCAGATCTTAATGTTGCACTTCCACCCGAAGTTCTTCAGACTTGTGGACTAGGATCCTGCGTTGGAATTTGTCTCTGGGACCCGGTGACAAAAGTGGCCGGAATGGCACATATCATGCTTCCCTCAAGTTCCCATGGCAAATCGGTCAATGATGCAAAATTTGCTGATACTGCCGTACCTTTGTTAATTGATGAGATGGGTAAACGCGGAGCCCATAAGACTCGTTTAGTCGCCAAAATTGCCGGCGGGGCCCAGATGTTTTCTTTTTATAGTGATAATGACATCATGAAGATTGGCGAACGGAATGCGCAGGCAGTTAAAGCAGCGCTCCAGGCCGTTAAAATTAAGCTATTGGCAGAAGATACAGGAGGTAACTTTGGCAGGACAATAGAGTTCTATGCTGAAAATGGCCAACTTTATGTTAGGACAATTAATCTGGGTGAGAAGTATATTTAAGGAGGACATTTAGTGGCTGTCGGTAAGAGAAGAATATATATACCGGTATTCTTGGCAGTATTTCTTTTAATTCTACTTATCGGAATTCAGTCCGAGGTTTCAGCAGCTGCCTGTGTTATCCGGGCATTTTCGGCGGCGGTATTCTTCACTGCCTTATGCTGGGTAGCTGTACAGGTTATTGGTGGGCACATCATTTCGACGGTGATTATTCCCGAGTTAAATAAAAAAATAGATAATAGTGATATCAGCGCAAATTTGGGGAAAAAGCTTGATTTAACTGTTTCGGAACCGCCTATCCCGGAGGGCTTGAAGGCAGGGGATGCATCGGGAAAAACCGGTCTTCCGCCGCAGTTTGTTCCTCTCGCTGCCCAACAGATAGATCCCCAGGTTAACAACCTCATTGTTTCTGACCCTGAAAGGACAGCAGAAATCGTACGTAAAATGGGTTTTGACGAATAGACCCCCTAAACAGGAGGTATTTATGATTCCTTCTTTGGCTAAAACGGATCGCTCAGGTTTATGGGAGAGATACAAAGTTCATAAGGAATTGGAAGCTCGCGAGTTCCTGATTCTCGAATATGCCGGTCTTGTAAAGTATGTGGCCGGACGGATGGCAATCTCCCTGCCTCCCAATGTGGCTCAGGATGATTTAATCAGCTATGGAATTTTTGGGCTCATTGACGCTATTGAAAAATTTGACCTGGAACGGAATATTAAATTTGAAACTTACGCTATCGCCCGGATTCGTGGCGCTATTTGGGATGGTTTACGTTCGATGGACTGGGTTCCTTATTCAATAAGGCAGAAGGCCAGAGAATTAGAACAGACATACGCCAAACTGGAACATCACCTTGGCCGGGCGGCCACAGATGACGAAATCTGTGAGGCTCTTAATATAAGTAAACAGCAATTCGGCCAACTGCTTTCAGAAACCAGCTTTTCGTCATTTTTATCTTTGGATGACCTTTGGAAGATCGATAAAGACGGCGGAAACTCCGTGCGAATTATAGACACGATTAAGGACCAAAATGCCCCCGACCCTGTAACGATGGTTATGTTTGAAGAACAGAAAAGAATCCTGACAGATGCCATCAACAAACTGCCGGAAAGGGAAAAACTCGTGATCGCGTTGTACTACTATGAGGGATTGACTTTGAAGGAAATCGGAAAGGTTCTCGGTGTAACGGAGTCCAGAATTTCACAGATGCATACCAAGGCAATCCTAAGACTGAGAGGCCGGTTGAGTAGAATGAAAAAGAGGATTATCGACTGAAAATTTGGAGGGTGGTTGTTTTGCCAAGCGATTTTAAAATTAATTTTAGCCATCAGGAAATGGACAAGATTATGGAGAGAGCAGATGAGATGGCTCAGAAACATACCCAGAAAAGCGCCAAGACTGTCATCGAATATAAAGATGATGGGGTTTATCTGTCTGTGTTCCCTCCCCAACCAAGCGAAACCCCGGTAAGCCCGGAGGATATTGTCCGGGATGTGGAGGCCCGTAAGATTGAAGGCATTGAGTTTACGAAAGTACGGCAGATTGCCCGGGAAATGAAAGGGGAACCTGTTTACATCGCTCCTCCCCAAAAAGAGGTGATCCAGGACGGTACGGTGAGGGTAGAGGTCAGCAAAGACAAATTGGAAGCCTTCATCTGGGTTTATCCTCCCCAGGGCGGCAATCCCGCTAAAAGTGAGGATGTTAACAAGGCTTTAAAAGATAACAATGTCGTTTATGGTATCAGAGAAGATGTCATTCAGACCGCCTTAAACCTGCGGAATGTCAGTGACCCCCTCCTTATAGCCAGGGCTTCGGATCCAATCGATGGTCAAGATGCCAAGATTGAATTAAAGGCCGCTAGCGCTATGCGGGGTAAACCGGCAGAGATGGTTGACGGGAGAATGGATTTCTATAACCTTAATTTGATTCAGAATGTCGAGCAGGGCGAAGTTCTTGCTGTCAAGACTCCGGCAACTCCCGGGACCCCCGGTTTTACAGTGACAGGTGAGGAGATACCGGCCAAGTCGGGAAAAGATGTCCAGTTGGCTGCCGGGAAGAATGTTGAGCTGTCTGAAGACAGCTGCTCTCTGCTGGCAACAGCCAAAGGGCATTTGGTGGTCGTGGGCAACAAAATCGGTGTTTCTACGATATACGAAGTTAACGGTGATGTTGACTTTAATACAGGGAATGTCGAGTTTAACGGCAGCGTGATTGTCAAAGGAAGCATCAGAGAGGGCTTTAAAGTTGCGGCCTATGGTGATGTCGAAGTAATGGATACTATTGCCGATGGAATTGTTGAATGTACCGGCAGCCTAAAAGTCAAAAACGGTATCGTGGGCAAAAAATCTTTTATAAAAGCGGGTGGGAGTGTTTTCACGAAGTTTATCGAAAACTCCACAGTGGAGTCTGGTGGAGACGTAGTAGTAGGCGAAGCTGTTATGCATAGTAAGGTAAATGCCAAAAAGTCTCTGGCTGTTGGTGGGAAAGGTGTTATCGTAGGGGGAGTTGTCAGGGCCGGTGAGGAAATCAATTGTAAAATCGTGGGTTCCCCCCTGGCCACAATAACGGATTTAGAGGCTGGAATCAGTCCGGAACTCCGACAGGAACTTTTCCGCATGGTTAAAGAAAAACAAGCCAAGGAAGTGGATTTCGATAAGGCAGACAAGGCCATAAAACTGCTGTCTCAGTTAAAACAAGCCATGGGTGAGCTGCCTCCGGATAAACTAGCCATCATGGCCCGGGTGACGAGGGTTCAGGTTCAACTAGCCCAGGAACTGGAAGAGCTTAAGCATGCTGTTGAACAAGCCGAATTTCAAATCCTGCAGTCTGAACGAGGCCGGATTTTAGTCCAGGGTGTTATCCATTCCGGGGTTAAGGTAACAATCGGTTCGGCTTATATGCAAATCCAGGATGATTACCCATTTGTAAGTTTAACTAGGGTTGGAGCAGATATAAAAATTAACCCGTATAAATAAAGTTAGGTGGTGAAGCAAATGTCTCTGCGTTCTGTGGATATGCAGGTACTGCTTCCGAAAATTGGGGAAGTAAATCGCAACCAACCTATTCAAAATCAGCAGGACCAGACTCAACAGCAGCAGTTTGCCGCCCAAATGCAAAAACAGGCTGAGTTGCAGCGCCAGCAGGTTCAAAATTCAAATAAATCCGAAGGCAAAAAAATCGACCATCATGAAAAGGAAAAAGGCCATGATTTTAGCAGTGAATCTGACAGACAAGAGAAAGACAAGCAGGAAGAAGAGCATTTGCCAAATGTCAAAGATCCAAGTAAAGGTAACTTGCTGGATGTTAAAATTTAACTGTCAGAGGGTGTGAAGATTTGGTCAACCTATTAATCGTTATCGGTATTATTTTTGTGGGCCTGTCCTTCTGGAGAGGAAAAGTCCAGTCAGCCCAGCAGCAGGAAGAATTCGAGGGATTAAAGCAGATAAGGGATGAACTGGTTGAAGCCAAAAAAGAGGTAGGAACACTTCTGGAACAAATAGAAGTGGTATCTGAAAAAGTTGTCCAGGAAATATCGGCTAAGGTTGAAGAAGCCAAACTGCTGGAAAAAGAGGACAATTCCTCTGCGATAATTGAAGAAGATGAGGAACAGGACGAACCTGAAGAGCAGGATTATGATGATGAATATACCGATGAACCTGCTGATATGGATTTGGCAGTTAGAAAAGCTTTACTGAACTCGCCCGTAACGCCTAGACAGAAGACTAATGCCAGGGATGCGGCAAAAAGTAAAACGATTATGTTTCCTCGTAGAAAAAATATGTTTGATGACGAACAACGGCTTACGGTTTCCCAAAGCCAGCCGGTAACGGAACCCTCTCCGAAACACCAGATGGTTTACGCCATGGCCAAGTTGGGTTATTCTGAAGATGAAATTGCCAAACAGCTGAAAATCGGTAAAGGCGAAGTCAAACTTATACTTCAATTGAAACGTAAAGGTGAAGAAGCAAATGTTTAATTTCTTAAAAAAGGATTTTTTATTGGGAGTCGGGATAGGCTTAATTATAAGCGCTGTCTTGATATCTTTTTTTAGCCCGGTTGAGCTCACTGATGAGGAGATTATCGCCAAAGCGTCCAAGCTAGGCATGGTGCTGAATGAAGGCAGCAGCAAAACTGCAGCCTCTCCAGTCAAAGCTCAGGATAAAACCCAGGACAAAGCTCCCGTCAAAGAGACGGTTGAAAGCAAACCACAACTCCAACAGCCGACCGGGGAAATCTCCAAGGTCCAGATAACAGTAACTTCGGGCATGGGGTCAGAGACGATTGCCAGAATACTCGAAGAAAAGGGCGCCGTGAAAGACCGGGATGAGTTCTTAGATGTAGTCACCGCCCATAGTGCCCACACCAGGTTCCGAAACGGTACGTTCTTAGTACCGGTAGGAGGGGACATGGACGACATTGTAAAAATACTAACCGGAAAATAAAAATCGGAGGTGTCCAAAGAGTCATTGGCACACCCCCGATTATTTCTTTTATAAGGCTGTCTCACTTTGAGACAGCCCTCAAATCCCGTGGTCCTCAACTGTTATTTTAATCATATTATCATCAGCGGTTTTTTCAAACAAACTGCGCAGATGTCGGCGCTCCTTATAATATTTCGGGTACAGCTTTAGGGTGGTTGGATCGTCATTAAAAGATACAATGATGGTTTGGAGGGCTTTCCCTGCAGTAAGTGTAA